>Ga0157370_10000524_pt1 | contig 48012 bp, 60 predicted proteins | sample C35metaG_FD_113463 | JGI IMG/M metagenome (GOLD analysis project Ga0157370, IMG submission 113463) | Corn rhizosphere microbial communities from Kellogg Biological Station, Michigan, USA - C3-5 metaG | ecosystem: Host-associated > Plants > Roots > Rhizosphere > Soil | place: USA: Michigan...
CTGGTGCATTCCGTACTAAGTCTTATGGCGTAGAATATAGAGTTCTTAGTAATGCTTGGCTCAGTAATTCTAAACTAATGGGCTGGGTGTACAAGAATACAATGCTTGCTGTAGAAAATCTAATGAAGGGCAACCATGTCTACAAGGAACTAGATGATAGTATTCTTGAACAAATTACAAGTGATGAACCCAATCTTAAGATGGTTGAGGATTGGTTATCTGAGCATAGTATTCCGCTTCCTCCACAGGCATAATGATATGTATGGTAAAGATTTTGGTTATGCCAACTCAAGAATTACAGGAACATTAGTTAGGCTTAAGAAGAATAATGAACCTGTTCTTGTACAGATAGTTGGCAACTCTGGTATATGTATAGTAACTCCTGCTGAAGACATTGAAACAAGAGAAAAGGATTTGAGAGTTCACCTTGATGATCTTAATCTTGAACCTGTACCTCTAGGTTATGTTAACAACAGTGGTTATGCCATTTATCTACAGCGTATTCCTGTTAGACGGGGGCCGGGTAATCAAGGACTAACACAAGCAAATTGTGGATCATCTGGTGAACGTCTGTGGAGATTCCCTGCCAAATCATTAAGGCAATGTATCCTTGGAGAATACCCAACCTTTGCTAAGGCTGTGGAAGAGGCTAAAGTTCCAAGAAGAAATGGTAGTAATAAGCTTATAGCATTCAATAGACATTGGGCTATTTCCCAAGATGAGTTGTACTATAAGAATACATTACTAGTTGGTAATATTGTTAAGGGTAAGCCAGTATTAAATCCTAAGTTTAGTTATCTTAAGGAATATCTAGCGGAGTTGGTATGAGTACTGTAGCGAAGGAAATGGGAATCAAGAGATTGGTTACTGGTGATATTGGTATTGAGATTGAGGTTGAGGGTAAAAACCTACCAACAATGATTAAGTACTGGAATAATGAACAAGATGGTAGTCTACAAGGAGCTGAGTCAAAAGAGTATGTCCTTAAAAGGCCCATGTTTCTAAAGGAAGTTGAGAGTGCTTTAGATCATCTAGACTCTGAATATGTTCGTTGGAAAACAATTGTTGATGATACTGTTCGTGCCGGTGTTCATGTCCATATTAATTGCCAGCAATTGACAATGACTCAGCTATATAATTTCATGACCATCTATCTAATATTGGAAGATGTTCTAGTGAAATGGTGTGGAGAATCTAGATGTGGAAATCTATTCTGTCTAAGAGCATCTGATGCTGAGTATATTCTAACTTCAATTAGGAGAGCAGCAGAAGGTAGAAGATTCAAGGCTACTTTCCATACAGATAATTTACGTTATGCTTCTATGAACCTTAAGGCATTGGGTGATTATGGTTCATTAGAGTTTAGAGCAATGCGTGGTACTAGGGATTTAAAGCTTATTTATATTTGGGCTGAAACTCTTCTTGGACTACGTGAGTTTGCTAAGCAATTTAATAGTCCAGCAGAAGTTGTGGAAGCTTTCAGTGTACAATCTCCAACTAGATTCATGAAGAATGCATTAGGTACAAACTACGAAATATTCTCTAGAGATGGGCAAGAGAAGCTTCTTTGGGAGGGGGTTAGAAATGCACAGGACATTGCTTTCTGTGCTGATTGGTCTAAGTTTGATCCAAAGATGAGAAAGATTGGTGAGCTAGAGTTTCCAGAAGATGCTCAAAATGTAGATGAACCTGATGAGGATTTCTAATGTATATCTTGCCATATAAAAATGGAAGTCGTGGTGCTAAGGACTTAGCTGAAGCTCTAGGAGCTAAGCAGATTAAGCGTGAAGGTAGTAAGTTCAAAGGTAGTGAGGATAAACTTGTTATCAATTGGGGTAGTACAACTATGAGTGACGAAGTAGCCAAGTGTGAAGTACTTAATAAGCCTGAAGCCGTATTACTAGCAAGCAATAAGCTTAATTTCTTTAAGGCTATTAATAGTTGGAATAGAAAACAGCTATCTAAAGCTGAAATTATTTCTCTTCCATCATGGACAGAAGATAAAGGCTATGCTAGTGACTATATTTTTAATGGTCATAGTATAGTTGCTAGGACTATTCTTAATGGTCATAGTGGTGCTGGTATTGTTCTATGTGAAACACAGGAACAATTAGAAAATGTTGTTGCTCCTTTATATGTTGTCTATATACCAAAGAAACAAGAATATCGTGTACATGTTCTCAATGGTGAAGTAGTAGATATTCAGCGTAAGGCTCGTAGAACTGATCTTCCAGACGATCAAGTCAATTGGAAGATTCGTAATCATGACAATGGTTTTATCTATAGTCGTAATGAAGTGGCTGATACTGTACCTCCAAGAGCATTGGTTGATAGTGTCAATGCTGTTAAGGCATGTGGATTAGACTTTGGTGCAGTAGATGTTATTTATAATGAAAGTAAAGATAAGACTTATGTATTAGAAGTTAATACTGCTCCCGGCCTATCTGGTGAAACGTTAGCTGGTTATGCCAAACGTATGAAGGAAATTAAGCCAACAAATTTAGCTGTTAGAAAAACTAAGAAAGTTGAGCTTTTTAATGAGAATGGTTTTGGTGGTGCATGGGAAGAACAAATGGCCATGGCAGCTCCACCAGAAGTTGCCTTTGATCGTGGTGTTTTTGATAGAGCACGGGTAGTAGAGGTTAATCCTTTTGCTGCTACTCCAAATGATGTTCAGTGGGATAGGGTGTTAAGAAATGCTAGACAAAATACTCATAATAGATAATTTCCTACACGTCAACATTGCTAATAAAATAAGACAAGAAGCAATTGATGCTAAGTATATTGATTGGCTTGGTCATGATGGACAAGTATATAAACGTATATCAATAGTTGACAATCAAGATATTCGTGATACAATAGAAAAACATTGTGGAAAAGTAGACATGTTAGGTATGGCCTTCAGGCTTAATTATGAAGGAGAAGAGCCTAATCAATCAATACATACAGATGTTGGCTGGGGAACACATGCCTTAGTTTTATATTTAAATGATGGCCCAAGTGGAACAGCTTTCTGGAAGCATAAACCCTCTGGAAAGGATAGATTAAATCCTCATGATTTAATGACTTATTCATCTGTTAGGAAAGATTGGACAGATGAAAGTAAATGGGAACAGATTGATTTTGTTCCTATGATTTTTAATAGAGGTATTATTTATGAATCGGAACTATTCCACAGTAGATGGCCTTTTAAAGCATTTGGATCTATGCCAGAAGATAGTAGACTAATTGCTGTAGCTTTCTTTACACCAACAGGAGAGAGGATTATGTCTTAATGAGTGGTCAATGTATTTGTAAGTTAGCACATTCTTGTGGAAGTTCTGATGCCCTACAGGTCTTTGAAGATGAAGATGGAACACTTAGCGGATATTGTTTTGCATGTTCAACATACGTGCCAAATCCTCTTGGGGTTGGAAAGACCTCGGTTGATATTCCCAAGACACAAAGGTTGTCAAAATCCAAAGAAGAAATTACGGCAGAGATGGAAGAAATTGCCGGACTCAATTGTCTAGATATTGAGGAACGTAGGTTACGTAAGAAGTATCTAGAACCTTTTGGTATTAAGGTTGGCTTATCTGAACAAGATGGTAAAACACCACGATTAGTTTTCTTCCCCTACACTAAGGGCGGCAGAGTCGTCAAGTATAAAGTTAGGTTATTAGGTGAGAAACGTATGTGGTCTATATCAGAGGATAATGATGTAGATCTATTTGGATGGGAACAAGCTATTAGTAGAGGGGCTAAACGATTAATAATCACGGAAGGCGAATATGATGCAGTGGCTATGTCAAAGATCCTCGACACATATACTGCGCCTAATTTTAGGGATTACATCCCATCGGTGGTGTCACTTCCCAATGGTGCAGGTAATGCGGGTAGAGATATTGGTAGAACTTATAAGAAGATCAATAAATTCTTCGATGAAGTAATCTTATGTTTTGATCAGGATGAAGCTGGTGAGAAAGCATGTAAAGATGTACTTAAGATTTTACCAAATGCAAAGATTGCAACTCTACCGTGTAAAGATGCGAATGAAGCTCTTCTCAATGGATCAGGCAAAGCTGTCTGGAGAGCTGTGCAATTCGCTGCTGAGAAGGCCAAGAACACTAGGATAGTACTGGGTAGCACTTTGAGAGAAGATGCTCTTAGAAGGCCTGAAATGGGCCTTAGCTGGCCTTTTGAAGGACTGACCAAGATCACTAGAGGTATTAGACGTGCAGAAACATACTACCTTGGTGCTGGTGTTAAGATGGGTAAGAGTGTTCTGGTGGATGAGCTTGCTACACATCTTATCATTAATCATGGCTTATCTGTTCTATTGGTTAAACCTGAAGAGGATAAGGCTAGGACATACCAAAACTTGGTTGCTAAGGCAGCAAGTAGAATTTTTCATGATCCAGAGGTTGAATTCGATCAAGAGGCATTTGATGCTGCTGAACCCCTCATTGGGGATAAAGCCATCATACTTGATTCCTACCAAGCCATTGATTGGGAAATACTTAAGGAAGATATTAGGCATGTAGTTAATACCTATGGTGTTAAGGATGTTATCATTGATCCTATCACTTGTTTTACTGCTGGTATGACTGCCTCTGAGGCTAATGATTTCTTGGTAAAGATGGCTATGGAGATAGCTCTATTATCAATGGAGCTAGATTTCACAGCATACTTATTTGCACACTTAAATGCACCTAAGACTGGTGAACCACATGAACGTGGTGGTGAAGTACTATCTACACAATTCACTGGTAGTAGGGCTATGATGAGAGCATGTCATTTAATGGTTGGCTTAGAGGGTAATAAAGATCCAGAACTACCAGACCATGAACGTAATGTTCGTAAGCTTAAAGTTCTAGAAGATAGAAACTTAGGTGCCACAGGAATTGTCAAACTGTTCTATGATAATAAGACAGGTAGACTCAATGAGATGAAATATTGATATGTTTGAATACTTGAATGACTTATATGAATGGGCTATGGCCTATTTTAGGGACGATGATGAATAAGGTTGTTGATAAATACTATAGAGAAAACTATGAAAGCTTAGTTAAACGTACTAAAAATGCTGCTGGTTCAATTGAAAACTCTGAGGACATTGTACAGGAAGCTTTTAGTAGAGCTTTAAAGTATTTTGATTCTTGCTCAATTGATTTTGATAGATGGTTCAAAGTTATTCTTTCACGAGTTCTCAAAGACCATCAACGAGATAGTAGATTAGCTGGTCTTACTAAAAATATTGATGATACAATAGATGAACTTGAACCAATAATTCCAGATCATATTAAAGATTTTTTTCGTGATCATATGAATAAATTAAGTTTAACTAAACCAAGCTACAATAAAGAGATTATTAGACTTAATATTTTGTTTGGCTATGATCCAAAAGAAATTTCTGAAAGTTTAGATGTTTCTATTAAGATTGTTAAAAATAATTTATATCTCTTTAGTAAAGAAGTTAAGGAGATTTATGGGTGAATTATATTGTCTTCGATACAGAGGGTGATGGTTTATACCCAACTAAGTTTCACTGTTTAAGTTATTGTGAAGATGGTGTCATGAGGTCAATAACAGATTATGAAGATATGAAAAGCTTTCTTAATAAAGCCAATCTATTAATAGCTCATAACTGTATTCGTTGGGACATACCTCATTTGGAAAGGGTTTTAGGTATTAAAGTAAATGCCAAGCTAATTGACACATTAGCTCTTTCATGGTATCTAGAACCAGATAGACCCAAGCATGGATTAGAAAGCTACGGAGAAGACTTCAATATCCAGAAACCTCAAGTGGAGAACTGGCTAAATTTAAGAGTTGAAGACTATATCCACCGTTGTGAGGAAGATGTAAAGATCAATATTGAGTTATGGAAGAAACAATGGAGCACTCTCCTAGCATTGTATGGAAGTGAACAACAAGCTCTAGAGTTTATTGAGTATCTATCTTTCAAAATGGATTGTGCTCGTGAACAAGAACAATATGGTTGGAAGTTAGATGTTGATCGTTGCATGACAGTTAGAGATAAGTTAGCTAAGGAGAAGGAAGAGAAGTTAATAGAGCTGACTTATGCAATGCCGAAAGTGCCAATTTATGCTAGAAAAATTTTACCCACAAAGCCATACAAGAAGGATGGTTCTTTATCCAAGGCTGGGGAAGATTGGTTCTTATTTTTAGAGAATCGGGGAATGTCTCCTGATTATAAGGGTATTGTAGATTACGTTAAGGACTGGAAGGAACCCAACCCCAATTCACATAGTCAGATTAAGGATTGGTTAGATTCATTAGGCTGGGTGCCAGAGACGTTCCAGTACAAGAGAGACAAGGATACAGGTGATGTTAGAAAGATTCCTCAAGTAGCTCAAGACAAAACTAAAGGGTCAGGTCTGTGTCCCAGTGTTAAGAAATTAATAGCTAAAGAACCTAAACTTGCAGTACTTGATGGATTATCAATCTTAAGTCATAGAATTAGTATTCTTGAAGGCTTTCTTGAAAATGTAGATGATAAGGGTTACATTAAAGCAGAGATACAAGGCTTAACGAATACCCTTAGATTCAAACATAAAACCATTGTTAACCTACCCGGAATCCATAATCCATATGGTGAGGACATTAGAGGTTGTCTAATATGTCCTGAAGGGTATGAGCTATGTGGATCAGATATGTCCTCCCTAGAGGACAGGCTCAAACAACATTACATGTGGCCCTATGATCCAGAATATGTCAAGGAAATGTCTACTCCTGATTTTGATCCACATCTGGATCTAGCATTAAGTGCTGATGCATTAACAGTAGACCAATCAAATGAGTATAAGAAAGCAGAATCAAAGGATAAGAAAGTTAAGGAAATAAGGCATGTGCATAAGCAAGGAAATTACGCCTGCCAGTACGGTGCTCAAGTTCCAAGACTGGCATTGACAATTGGTTGTAGTAGAGATACAGCAAAGAAAATCTATGATGCATATTGGAAAAGAAATTGGGCTATTAATAAGGCAGCAGAGGATCAGGTAGTTAAAGTATGCAATGGTATGAAATGGTTGTATAATCCTGTGTCACATTTCTGGTATTCATTAAGACATGAAAAAGATAGATTTAGTACTTTGGTTCAAGGTACTGCTGTGTATTGTTTTGATCGTTGGGTTGATTATTGCCGTAATAACGGCCCCCCATTAATTGCACAATTTCACGATGAGATAGTTTTACTAGTGAGAGAAGAAAGACAAGTAAGACTTACTAAGCATATTAAGAATGCTTGTGTATTATTAAATGAAGAATTAAAACTAAACAGAGAATTATCTTGTGATGTTCAATTTGGTCCAAATTATGCGGAGATTCACTAATGACAATTAGTAAAGACCAACTGGCCCATTTCGATCCAGCAATTAAAGATGTTAGGGTTGTGAATGGATTTATCAACTTGACTTTAGAACCAACTACTGTTATACTTACATTAAGTGAAGATGAGCTTCATCAATTAACCAAACTTTTACAGGAGACAAACTTTGGGCTTTAAACTAAATAATCTACCACGAGGTAAGGGTGGTGGAGATCGTGTTCTACAACCTACACTAGAAGTAGGTACTTATCCGGGCCGTCTAGTACAATTCATTGATATGGGTATTCAACCCCAACGTCCTTATCAAGGGAAGGAAAAGCCACCTGCCCATGTAGCAAGACTGACCTATGAATTCCTAGATGTATTCATGGTAGATAAGGATGGTAATGAGCTTGATGATAAGCCTCGTTGGATTAGTGAGATTATTCCTATGAATCGTCTAGAAGCTGATCTAGCTAAGTCTACTAAGCGCTACAAAGCACTAGATCCGAACATGGATTTTGATGGAGACTTCGCAGCTCTTGTTGGTCAACCCTGCATGATTACTATTGTACATGGTGAGAATAATAAAGATCCAACACGTCCATATGAGAATATTGGTAATATCTCAACCATGAGAGCCAAGGAAGCTGCTAAGGCTCCTGAACTTAAGAACCCAACAACAGTGTTTCTATTGGATGAACCTGACATGGAAGTGTGGTCTAAGCTTCCGAGCTGGATCACTGATGAGATTAAGGGCAACCTAAGCTTTGCAGGAAGCCCTCTAGAAGCCGCTCTTAAGGGTGGTAATGGTAACACCAAGGGTAAGCAACAGGATAAGCCTGTAGACGCCCCAGAAGAAGATGAGGGCTGGTAATGATTGAAGTAGGGATGTTTGCTAAGCTTAAGAATGATTCATTAGCTGAATGGGGGTTTCATAAAGGTGATTTCATGTTTATTGCTGGAAGTGGTTTTGTTCCAGATAGTAAGACTGATCCTTATAAGTTTAGGCTTGTATTTATTGGTTGTCCTGTAAAGGATTTCCATATTAAGGAAGATGATGTACAGAAGGGTGGTTACACTGTAGATGCTCGCAACCTGAAGAAGGTTACTAAGACTGAACTAAAGAAACTAGAAGCAAATAAGGAAGCTGATTTTGGTGGACAAGCAGAAAGTACAGACTTTAAAGTCGAAACCAACTAAGGAAGAGATAGAGGAACGAGCACAAGCCAAGGCGCATAGACAGCGCCTTCGGCAGCTTCGTGAATTGGAGAATCAATTCCTATTTCCTTACATGTATGATACTGAGGATGAATAATGAGGATTAATGTTTATAGTCAGGAGTTAACATCAGAGGTATTGCAGCTTGAGAAAAAATCTAACACTGGTTTAATATACAGTGCTGCACAATTAATTCTACATTCTTCTGAAAAACTACATCATCCACCAGATGATGATGATCGTTCAGCAATTGCTTTCTGGCTGCCTAAATCCAAAACTAGACGTGAGGAAATGGCTAAGGCTTTTGAAGAAATAGCAAAAATCTTTAGGGAAGCCCCATCAGAAACAGGGTTGGATTAATGAAATGTCTAATTGATGCTGATCTATTAGCATATGAAATAAGTGCTTCTGGACAATATTATGATTTAGAAGATACTAAGAGAGAAAATCTAATCATCAAACCTTTTGACTCTGTTTCTGAACATCTAGATCAGAAGATTAAGGAGATAGTTGCTGAGTGTAATAGTGATGAAGAGCCTATATTATATTTAACTGGTGATGAAAAGCTTCTCTATCATATCAATAGAAGTAGGATTAGAGAGGGTGAAGAAGTTAAGGTATTTAAACCTAACTTCAGAAAGGATATTGCTAAGACTAAACCTTACAAAGGTAATCGTAAGCAAGAGAAGCCTTATCATTTCCATAATCTAAGAGCATACATGCTTAGTCAGTATGATTGTATTGTTACTGATGGCATGGAAGCTGATGATCTAATTTGCATTAACTTATTCAGAGATTATCAAGATGGATTACTTGGACAGCAATATTCCCTAGGTTCAAAACTAATCTGTTGCAGTCGTGATAAAGACCTTAGAATGTGTCCGGGGTGGCACTATGGATGGCAATGTGGAAAACAAGAACAGTTTGGACCAACCTTTGTTGATGAACTTGGACACCTTGAAATATCACAAGGAAGTCCCAAGAAGCTCAGAGGAACAGGACTTAAGTTCTTCTATGCACAACTTATCACTGGAGACACTGTTGACAACATTCCGGGACTGCCAAAAAAAGGGCCAGCGTTTGCATACAAACTCCTTGCTGAGTGCGGATCAGAAGTTGAATGCTTTAAGGCAGTTAAACAGGCGTATGAAGAAGTCTTTGGAGAAGTATGGGAGAACGCTCTCAGGGAACAAACCGACTTACTTTGGATGATTAGAGAACTTAATGAAGATGGCAGTTTAAAATTTTATGGGTGGCCTGAAGGAGGTATATTATCGGACGTCCCCGTGGTGAAAATACTAGATGTAATGGAAAGTGGACAGAGGCTGAATATAGAAGCTTCATAAAAAATCAACTTAGATCAGCAACAAGAAAATGGTCTCCTATACAGCTCTGTAAGAAGAGAGCTAATATAGCTAGGGGCTTATATAAATGTGAATGTTGTGACCAAGAAGTACCTCCTACAGTGTTTGATGAAAATAAACGTAAGCGAGTAAATAATATATACGTAGATCACATCAAACCAATTATTGACCCAGAAATTGGCTGGGTATCATGGGATAGCACTATAGAAAATATGTTCTGTGAGTTAGATAACTTACAGCTTTTATGTGGCAGTTGCCATAAGATTAAATCTCAAGAAGAAATTGAGATTGCCAAGCTCAGACGAGCGAAGGAAAAACTAAATGACTAATAGATTTACAGACATTACTAATCCAGAGCTACGCACATGGAATCGGTGTGCAATGATCTTTAATGTTATGAAAGAGAAGGGTGTTAAAGCGGCTACCAAATACGCCGGGAGTTTTACAGAAACAGAACGCAATCAAATTTCAGAAATGTATCAGAGGATTACTCGTGACGGATATGAGCAAACAAGAGCAGCAATTAATCGCAATGTCCAATCAACAACCATCGCTGCTTGAGGAAGTGTTGTTTCCTGACAAGGAACAAGCTGATAGATATAATGAAGGTAAGCCAGAGTTATCTTATATTTTAGATAATCCAGAAGCAATTGATGGGTTAGCTCATCATTTTGCACTTGGTAGTAAAAAATATGCACGTAATAACTACAAAAAAGGATTACCACAAGTACAAGTAATTAACAGTTTATTACGTCATATTAAGGACTATAATAATAAAATTGATATTGGTACAGATAAAGAAACTAATATTAAATTTAATACTGTAGATGCTATTTTATGGAATGCTTTAATTCTCAGTCAGCAATTCTATACTAGGCCAGATATGGATGATAGAAGTGCAACATAAAAATTTAAGGCATGTTTGGTCAGATATGAAACAAAGATGTTATAACCCTAAGAATATTTCATACCATCATTATGGAGGTAGAGGTATTTCAGTTTGTGATAGATGGTTACATTCTAGTTTAAATTTTATAAATGATATGGGACCAAGACCAAAAGGAAAAGAACTTGATAGGATAGATAATTCCTTAGGGTATAGTCCTGATAATTGTAAATGGTCAACTAGATCCGAACAAATGATTAATACAAGAACTAGAAAAGATAATTACTTAGGTCATAAAAACATTAGATTAATTGACGGTTGTTATGTTATTAGATTTTCTAGAAATCATGTATACCACTCACCAAAAAGTTGCAAAACTCTAGATGAAGCTATTGAGTTGCGTGATTTTATTAAGGAATTACTTGATGGTAGTTAAAATAGGTTATTTAGATATTGAAACTTCACCAAACTTAGGTTATGTATGGCGTTTGTTTAAAGAGAATATTGGTGTTAAACAACTCAAAGAACACACACATATTATGTCCTTCTCATGGATTTGGAATGATGATGCGGATGACAAAGTTATATATCATGAGAACCGTTCAGATGATGATGTTGACATTACTGCTAAGCTCCTTGCCCTCTTGGATGAAGCCGATGTGGTTATTGGTCAGAACTCTGACAGGTTTGACCTTCCCACAATTAATGGACGTGCTCTTGTGGCTGGTCTTAAACCCCCGAGTCCTTACAAAACAGTTGACACATGTCTTGTTGCACGGAAAGAGTTTGGATTCCCATCAAATTCTCTCGAATATCTCACGACTGTCCTTAAGACTAAGCACAAGAAACTAACTCATGCTAAGTATCCCGGCTTTGAACTCTGGTTAGCTTGTATGCAAGGGGATGAAGAAGCTTGGAAGGAAATGAGGGAATATAACATTGTTGATACACTTTCAGTAAGAGATGTATACAAGACTATGCGTCCTTGGATTAGGAACCATGCTAATCTTGCTGTTCATATTGGAAGTGATGAACATGTTTGTCCTAAGTGTTGTTCTGATAGATTACATCGTAGAGGATATGCCTACACCAATGTTGGTAAGTACACTCGTTTCCAATGTACTGATTGTGGTGGTTGGTCTAGAACCCGTTATACTGAATACCCCAAGGAGAAAGCTAAGTCACTCTTGACTAATGCTGTATAATTATGGGCATAGCTAATAGCAAGTTTTCAGAAGAAGAAATCAAACAATACCAACAAGGCCTAAAGGATCATAAAGTGAAGAAGACAGTGTTTGCTTTCGACTTCGATAACACAATTAGCCGTGATGTAGATAATTTCCTAGAAATCATGTCCCTGCTTTCATTAGCAGGGCATGATGTTTATGTAGTTACTGCCAGACGGCCTGATGTTCATCCAGAAGATTTCTTTGAGATTGAAAAGGAATTTAGGGTTATCAAAACTAGACATATTGCTAAGCGTCTATACATGAGAGAAGTAGAAGGTATAGAAGTGGATGTTTGGGTTGATGATATGCCAGAAGCTATCACACAGAATTGGGAAGGTGCTCCTAGAACATTTAGAGATTTAAATGCGGAGGGTAAGTATGATTAAGAAAATTGGTAATAAGTTTGTCCTGTTCAATAAGGCTGGTACTAAGAGACTTGGTACACATCCAACTAGAGCACAAGCTGTAGCTCAGGAACAAGCAATAGAGATTGCTAAACACAAGAAGAAGAAATAATGGAAGGACTTTTAGGTTATATTATTTCTGGCTTCATTAGTGCTGGTGTTATAACATTACTAGCACATTTAAAATTATTTCCAATGGTTGCTATATTCATTGATAAGGATAAGCTTTGACAAGATTGCAAACACTTACAAGATCCTACGTAACACATTATCCAGAAGCTATTAAGTTTGCTGAAACACAAGAGGGTATCTTCTGGACAGCTAATGAAATTAATGTAGATAAGGATAAGCAGGATATGCTTGTCAATATGACAGAGGCAGAGAGACATGGAGTTACAACTGTACTTAAGCTTTTCACTCTATATGAGCTGGCTGCTGGTACTGACTATTGGCTTGGCAGGATTCTTACAAGTTTTCCAAGACCTGAGATTCAGCGAATGGCTGCTGTATTTGGCATGTTTGAGCTTAATGTTCATGCTCCTTTTTATAATAAGCTTAATGAAACATTAAATCTAAACACAGAAGAGTTCTATAATGATTATATTCATAATGAAACTCTTAGAGATAGAATGTGGTTCATTGACGGCCTTGTTAGTGATCCTGATGATTTAGTAAGTTTAGGCTGCTTTAGTCTTATTGAAGGAGCAGTCTTATATAGTAGCTTTGCTTTCTTAAAGCACTTCCAAACCAAAGGTAAGAATAAGCTTCTTAATGTTGTAAGAGGTATTAATTTCTCTGTAAGAGATGAGAATCTTCATTGTGTGGCAGGAAGCTGGCTATATCGATCTCTAAGGGACGAGAGGCTTAAGGAGCACCAAGGGTATACCCTAGACCTAGAGAAGGCCGTACAACGCATTGTAGAGGCTTCTAGGGCCATATATGAACATGAGTGTCAGATAGTTGACATGATCTTTGAAAAGGGTGAGATTGAGGGTATTACATCTGAACAGATGAAAACCTTTATCAGAGGTAGATTAAATCTATGTCTATCACATCTAGGAATACCACAAGTATTTGACTGTAAGAACGATATTATTGCAAATTGGTTTTATGACAATATAAATCAAATACAATTTAATGATTTCTTTACAGGTGTTGGAAATCAATATAACAGAGCTTGGGATCAAGGAGCATTTAAATGGTAACAAAATTAGAACTAACAAAGCAGCTTCATGATCTAAGAGAAGCTGTTTCTGGAAAGAAGTTTCATGAGGCTGAAGAGCTTTACAAGGAAATTGAAAGTATCAAGGTGCAAATTAAGGCCTTGGATAAAGAATGAGTTCAATCTATGAAAAGCTAAGTGAGGAACGTAAGAGGCTACAAGCTGAAGACAAGCTCCCCGAATGGCTCACGACCGGAGGATTTCAGCTTGTTAAAGAGAAATATCTATACGAAACAGACTCTCTCAAGGATACCTATAGCCGCATTGCTAGGACTGCCGCTAGGCATACTAATGATCCTGGGTATTGGTATGAACGTTTTAATGATGTTATGTGGAAAGGTTGGCTTGCTTGTTCAACGCCAGTATTAAGTAATATGGGAACCATCAAGGGCATGCCTGTAAGCTGCTCAGGAGGTTACATCCCTGATAGTATTGAGGGCTTCTATGATGGCTACAAAGAAACGGCAATCCTTACAAAACATGGCTTTGGCACCAGTAGTTATCTTGGAGATATCCGTCCGAGGGGTAGCAAGATACGAACAGGTGGTAAAGCTTCTGGAACCTTACCGATCATTAAACACTTTGTCCAAGATATGCGAGACGTGGCTCAAGGAACATCTAGACGAGGAGCTTGGGCAGGGTACTTACCAATTGACCATCAAGACTTTAACGAGGTAATTGATTATGTGGAACATCATCCTGATGATCTTAACATTGGCTGGATTATTTCTGATAGTTTCATTGATAAGCTTAATAATGGTGATAGGGATGCTGTCTTACGTTACCAAAGAAGTCTTAAAGTTAAGGCAGTAACTGGTAAGGGATATTTCTTTTTTATTGATAAGGTCAATAACCTTAATCCACAATGGTATAAAGATAAGGGACTAGATGTTAAAGCTAGTAATTTATGTACAGAGATTACACTTCATTCAGACAAGGATCATACCTTCACATGTGTACTCTCAAGTATGAATCTGGAAAAATATGATGAATGGAAAAATACAGACGCTATCTTTGTTAGTACTGTTTTCCTTGACTGTGTGTGTAGTGAATTTATTAGTCTTGGCAAAAATATACCCGGAATGGGCGCTGCTATTCTCAGTACCAGCAAGTCTAGGGCTATCGGGCTTGGTGCTCTTGGATTCCACACCTACCTCCAAGATCACTCAATACCTTTTGAATCATTCGAAGCTCATCTCCTCAATATTGAAATATTTAAAGGCATAAGAAATGAAGCAGAAAGAGCAACAAAGTGGATGGCAGAACAATGGGGAGAGCCTGAATGGTGTGCCAATTACGGCAGACGAAATACGCATCTCATCGCTATTGCACCAAATACAAGCTCGGCTCTCATCTGTGGAGGAGTTAGTCAAGGAATTGAACCAGTTGTTGCTAACCTTTACAATCAACCCACAAGTGCGGGTGAAATCTATAGAGTCAATCCTGTCTTCCTTAGACTCGCTAAACAGAAGGGCAAGTGGTCTGAACAGCTTGTGGCTCAGCTCATATCAAGCGAAGGCAGTGTACGACAACTGGACTGGCTTACAGAACATGAAAAGTCAGTATTTAAAACAGCCTACGAAATAGATCAAAGAGCAATCATTAGGATGGCAGCAGCTAGACAGCCATATATTGACCAAGCTCAAAGTATTAATCTGTTCTTTGATTCTGATGAGAAAGAAGAGTATATCAGTGAAATTCATAAGGAAGCTTTTATGAACCCAATGATTAAGAGCTTATACTATTTAAGAACTAAGGCTGGTGTGTCTGCTAGTAAAAATGAATGCTTAGCATGTCATGGGTGATTTATGACAGGTAAGAGATATAGACCAATAATTGAGAGGTTTGAAGAAAAATTTGAAGTTGATCCTATAACCAATTGTTGGAATTGGATTGCTGGTAAACATAACAGAGGTTATGGACATTTTCATATATTTGGGATGAAAAAGAAATCACAATTTGCACATAGAGTAAGCCTTCATATTTACAGAGATTTTGATTTATCATCCCCATTATCCGTATGTCATAAATGTGATAATACATCTTGTGTAAATCCAGATCATTTATTTATTGGTAGCCATAAAGATAATATGAGAGATATGGTTAACAAGAAAAGAAATAAACCTGGATCACAAAAACTTACTGATAAAGATTATGAACTAGCAAAATTTTTAAGAAGTTTAGGTGTACAAATTAAAGAAATTGCTAGACTATTACAGATTGATGCAGGACATGCATCTAGAATTAGTAGATGAGGACTAGACCATGATAGTAGTATATATGATATTTAAGCTTGAGAATGAATCAACTAGTACTTATGTTACTTCTTGTCTATCTTATACTGAAGCAGAAAATACTGTCTTAGTATTGAATAGAAATAAGGGGCCAGATACTACGTTCTATATTCTTAATGGTTATAGGTATGAATGATGACAATGTAGTTGATTTAGATGATTGGAAAGATAAAAAACCTCAAGTGGTTTGGCAATGTGCTTGTGGTTGTCAGTTGTATTACATTCTTAATACTGCTGGTGAACTAGAATGTAGTTCTTGTGGTAAAATTATACTTATTTCAGTTGATTGATAATGCAATGCTGGATTAAGTAATTTATGCTAGAAAATGTTTAGGGCAAAAAATAACCCACATATCCTTCACAGGACTGTGGGTTTTTGTATTTCTAATGCCTGATTTTTCTTGGAGGCGGCATTGCATTTAATTTACCTTGGAGATTACTTACACTATTTCCAAGCTCTGTGACTGCACCTGTCAGGTTGTCCACAGATTGGTTAGTTTTATTTTGTGTGATATTACTGTTTTGTATTTGTAATTGCAGATTAGTTATTTGACCTGCCATCCTAATCATTTGGATATTAGTATCATCAATCTTATCCATCCTATCTTTAATACTTTGTACATTGTTGTACATAACACCTAATGCAAATATCATTGTACCAACTGAAATAAGTATACTTATCCAAGCAGGAGCTTCTTTAACTATTGTCCTGAGTTTACTTTGCTTGTTTTGGTCTTCCACTCTCTTAGTTCCCCTAGTTTTACATTACAATTACCTAGATTGATAGTCTGACTATTCCAAGCATTAACTAGGGCAGGTTTATCAAGACTAGAAGGTGGTTTATCAATTGGGCAGTCTATCAACAGACTGTCTGGAGGAGCAAGCACCATCACTCGGGTCGGCTGTACAGTACGCATCCCACATGCTGTTAGCATACATAGCATTGGCAAAAGTATTAGATAAATTCTCATTAGCCACCTTTTTAGTTACATTATCTACAATGGCCTTAATAGCCGTACCTTTTTGCGTATTAGTCATTATACGCTGTGTGGCATTGGTTACCACTTTATCTGTTACTTCTGATACAACAGATTGAATCTTTACAGATTCATTAGCTTGTTCAATCTTATCATTTAAACTTCTCATCTGTTCATTATATTTAGCAATCTTAGAAGTTTGCAAATGTATAATATAAGATTCAACACCTAAAGATATAACTAATGTTAAAATTATACCAATTGCAATTTTAATTGTTGTTGACATTTGGTAGCTCCATTTCACCCAGACACATACTTCGTTCTAATTTCCTTCTTTCTTCTAAGCCCCTGAGCTTTTTCTTATTAGCATAAACCCAAGAAAGAAGTTGATCACACCCCTTATCATATTCTTCCTGATTGAATTCTTTAGCTAAAGAAGATTTTCTTAAATTATCCTCACCGACATTATATGTAAAAGATATTAAAGCTGCTCTTTGCCATATGGTAAGAGGAACATGAATAACATCATTAACCGCTGCATCTGCTTCCTGTAAGTCTTCAGCAAATTGATCTAAGCATTCTTCTTGTGTGAATACTTGACCTTTCTTAAGATCACTTCCAGTGTGTCCATAACAGCTTGTAATGATGTTTACAGGGTCGAGGTAGGTAGTGGTATGATAGCCCTCAGAGGGCGCTACTAGGAACGCCCCTGAGATTGCTGCTGCTATACCAAGTCCGCCAGAGACTAAGTATGAAATCATTTTCTTTTTATCCATTATTTTGCTCATGGTGTAGGCACTTCCGGTATGCCAGCCCTATCTGAAGCTTGTGGATCAATATTAGCCATGAGTAGTTCATATTGGGAACGAAGGTCTGTACCTTCTAGATTAGCATAAGCCTTAATAGTTTTATTAAAGACAGGAGCTACATTTCTATTTAGATTTGTTACAGTTCTGCTAACATCACCAGTAGGATTGGTAGCCACAAACTTAATACCATTACCATCAAATGATGGTTGAATTCTATTCACTGTGGCATCAGTTGTTGGAACCATAACATTACCAGTTGCATTAGGAGTTTGCCCAGTTATTACACTGGAGTTAACAAACTCTTGTCTAAGTAGTGGTACAAGTTCATTTTCATAATGCTGTCTAAGCATTTCTCTAGTCTTAGAAGCATCATCATTAGTAAGAGTAAACTTGCCAGATTTTACATACTTGCCAAAACTACTGCTGGCAAATAGGTCAACCAATCCATTAAGCTCTGTGGCATTGTCAACAGATGGACCATACTTGATTGCACTTCTAATGGCAGTCTTAAGTGTGTTATTAACTTCACTAATACTTCCTTCATCATTTGCTTGTCCACTTAATACAGATTCAATACCAGCTTTGGTATAACCAATGGCTGCTTTAACATCCCCACTCTGTCCTGTAAAATCAGGAAGTTTAGGTTTAGGCATATTAGCTGGACGAGATGTATCATTACCCATACTACCTAAAGCACCAGTAGGACTAGTTCCATTATACTCACCAGTATCTGGATTAAATCCAACCATCTTAAATGCATCAGAAGTCATCTTAACCAACACTGGTGTTGGGATATTAGGAAGAACTTTACCCATTGCAATCACTGGTAGAACTTCTGGATGATCATGAATCTGCATCAAAGTCATTCTAGTAGTTGCTGCATTAAGCTGGTTCTGTAAACCATCAGCATCTAATTTACCTGTAACAGCTTCCTTAAAACTATTAGCAAGACCTGTGATTGGAGCTAAGGTATTTCTAACATAATCACCACCAGCATTAGGAGCCATTTGATTAGCCATTGCTAATACTTGAGCAGTATCCTGATCAATCTGTAAACTAGCCTCTTGTGGAGTAAGCTGCCCTTTCTTAAACTTGTCATAGGTATCAGATAGCTTATTGCTAAGAAGAGTGTTATAAGCCTTAGCACCACCAGTAATAGATACTCTACTTTGGACTTCAGCTTGCTTCTCTTGTAGATTAAGTCTAGCAGTTTGCTGTGTTAATCCACCAGTGACATAACTTTGCTTAGCAGAAGCTAACTGGACAACATCAGTTTGTAAACCAATCTGTGCTCTTTTAGCAGTAAGTTCCTTTTGTGTCATTTCTAGTTGTGTAGCATGCAATCTATATTGCTGATAAGTATCCATAAGACTATCTGCCTTATCACTATCTGGATCAAGATCTGCTGGAATTAATCCGGAGGCTTGAGCATCTTGGAATACTTTCATTTTAGCATCATGCTTATCTTTCTCTGCTTGTGTTCCTTCCACAATATTAGCAGCTAGTCCAGTTTTACTAAGAGTGTTGTTATAAAGCTCTGTAATCTCTTTGGTAAGCCCCGGATGATTAGATAGATCAGAAGCTAATTGTCTTCTAGCAGCTCGTCTAGCACGATCAGAGGACCATCCTTGGTCCACTAGATCAGCCTTGACTAAAAGATTCTCTCTTATGCCACCAAGAATACCAGCAGCCTTAGTAGCAGCTTCTTCTTTCTGTCCACTGACAATTGCTGACTTAGCTATATTAGCTGTATTGACAAACAAATTACCTAGAAGATTAAGCCCTTCAGCAGCACTTGTATCCTGCACTGGTTGCTGAGGACGAGAGCCAGTAGGAGCATTACCTACATCTACATTAAAATCAGCCAAGATTATTTCTCCTGTTTCTTATCTTCGCCATTATATAGAAATTCAATGGCATCTAAGTATTGTTGTCGTTTAGCTTCATCAGTATCTGGGTAGAGATTAGCTAAAGCTTTAGCTTGTTCTTTTGGCATAATTCCATGCATAGACATTAGCTGTTTAAGAATTCTAGTATCACCATTCTCAATATCTCTATCAACTAATTTCTTATACATAAATTGAGCTTGTTCATTATGTGGGAATGCTCTAAAGAATTCATTGGTCATATCTAAATAATACTTAAATTGATCAGGAGTAATGTCATCATTCAATAGAATACGTTTACGTTCTTCATGAAATTTCTCAACATCACTTTGTAGTTCTTTATAACTGTCCAACATAACTTTGTTAATATATCTATTCTTAGCTTCATCTATATCTTGAATACCAGCAGCAAGTAACAGGGCTTGGGTATTAGTAATATTGGTATCAGTAACTTTACCAGTCCAAGTACTTAACTTCTTACCAGTCTCAAAAGCATACTTAGCTTTATAAGCATTAGATAGACCACCAAATAGTTTAAGGAAATCCATAGCCACATTACTTAGCTTAGTAGGGTGATCTTTACTGTCTTCACTAAGATTAGTCCATTTAGCAGCATCCTTGACTAGATTGGTAATTTGAGGATTACCACCAAACAATAGAGTACCAGCAGGACTGTCTGTAAACAAAGCTCCAATATCACCAGCCATAACTTCCTTAAGGTGTGAAGCTGTACCATACATATCAAAAGGACTTAATGAATCTGACCAGTTAGCATGTACATCTTCTCCAGATGTTACAGAAGCAATTTTATTATAAGTAGCTCCAATCAAACCTTGAGTAATAGCATCTCTTGCCTTAGGGTCATCTGGAAGTAATGCTTGTAAAGCTCCATACCCAGCATATCCACCCGGAAGACCATACATCAATAATTGCCAACCCCAAAGTCTAGTTTTCTCTGCTTTAGAAATTACTCTATTGCCAGTCATGATACCAGCCCATCTATGTGCCCAGCCCATAAATTGTAGGCCAATGTTTAAGGCATTACCTTCATAAGCATTCTGTCCTGCTCTATTCATATTGCCTGTGAAGTTTGTACCCTCAGCAGCAACCCAGTCCCTAACAGCAGGATCATCCATAGACTTACCAGCCCTAATAGCCCTGTCTCTAAATACTAACCAAGCAGCAGTTTGGTTGATATTCTCACCAGCATCAAAACCAATCTTTCTAACCCAACCTAAAGGTTTAGCAGCTACTTGACCAATCTTACCAAGAACTGTTTGAGCAGGAGTAAGTCCATCAACAAAGCTTTTAAGACTGCCATTAACCATGGTATGAGTATCAATTGCAGCAAAGTTACCACTTAATTTAAAATGTTGCCACATTGTTTCTGCTTCATCAGCAGTCATACCCATTAACTTAAGTTCTGTTTCTAGTGTTGGTAATCCAGCTTGTTTTGCTAATAGATGTAATACCAAAGGTATGCTTCTTGGATCAGCAAAGAACTTAGGATTCATTGGAACAAGTTGGAAAATCTGATGACCTTGTACTAATAGTTGTCTAATTGGGTTTGTAACAATAAAGAAAGTATTAGCTGCACTTCTAGCAATACCACCCGGTTTACCAGTGCCAGCAATCCTAACACCAGTTTCAGCTACCTGTGCTACTTTAGAAACAACACCTTTAGTATCAACAGATATCTCACCAAAAATATTACCAACTTTATTCATAATGGCTTTATAAATATCATCAATATGGTTGATGTAACCACCTTCCATTTGTTGGATATATTCATAGGTTGATCTAGCAGCAGACACTTCCTTATCCAACCTAGTATCACCAGTTGGATTTATAATATCTGTGACATTATTAGGAAACATCCTTCTGCCTTCAACCTTAGGCATATACTTCTCATATTGAGTCATCAAACCTTGTTTCATAGCATCGATAGGATCACGCATAGAAATCCTACGAGAGATACTCTTGGCAGAGCTAATCATAGCCTCTACAGGACTCTGTATGTGGCTGTGAGAAGGATCTGAGATGATAGAGGTAGCATCCTCTAACCTCTCACCACGGAATCGCTGTGCGCTTCTTCCCTTGGCTCTCTGAACGTTTCTATAATCTCTAGCTCGATCAGCTTCAGTCTTATGAGCGCCGCGAATGGTATATTCACCACCATCCATATCTGTGAGTCTTTTAGCCATTGCTTGAGCATCTTTAAGATTAGCTGCTGTAGCTACAGCTCTAACACCAACTTCTCTACCATTACTATTAACAATCTTCTTCTCAATAAAGTGGGGATCTTTATAAGCAACATGGTAATAACCCGGACGATAATTAAGAGTTTGATCAAAATCATTAAAAGCTCTTAGATAACCATCAGAACTATTCTCATGAGAAAGTATATGTTGAAATTCTCTACCACCATGAAGCTCTACATTCTCAAGCTCAGCAATAGTTCCCCCTTTATTGTAAAGGTCAACAATCTCATCATCTCTTAATGATTTAACATCATTAATCATTGGATCATAAACATGAACATTTCTAGGAACGTTCCCAACACTTATTGGTCTTGCCCATAGATTTGTATCATATTGACCACTCTCAAACTTCTTATAACCAGCATTAGTTAAGCTCTTAGTATGATCCATGTTTTCAAAGAAGAAATGGTTATCCCAATATTTCTTCCAATTATTCATGGCACTTTTAGCTCTATCACTAAGTCCAGCAGCAGTCATTTCTGTATCTGACCACCACTTACCCTTCAAGTTACCTTCCTTAATCATATCCATAACAATTGTCTTTTCTTGTGCCTTAAGCATAGAAAAGTCTTTTGCTGTGGTATTAGCAAGTTTAAGAAATTCCCTCATTACACCTGCTGTCTTAGTAACAGCCTTAGACATGCTAAGAGTAATATGAGGTTCAAGCATTGACGTAATATTAACTAAATGTCTTTGTAAAGAGCCTGCACCAGATGATCCTTGTAGAACACCAGTTCTCATGAACCAGTTGTTCTTAACAATGTTAGCTGGATAATTAGTCATGTTGAAGGGATTAAATTTATAATCATGGTCAACCTGAACTAAATAATCTCCATTACCATTACCACTGAATTCAAGTCTTGGTTTTTTACTAGAATCTCTAGCTTCTCTAAAAGCTTGACCAGCAGCAGATCTAGAAAACTTCTGGGTATCAGGTGTTGGAAACCTAGCTCCATGAGCTTCAGCATAATCATACATTGCATTGGCAACACCCTTTTTCTGCCAATCTGGATTAACTCTTACATTAGGATTATCAATCCTTTCTCCACCTTGTCCATATAGGACATTACCAATTTGATTACCATCTTTATCAAAAGCAATTACTTCTCTAACATCACCACCATGAATTGCTCCAACTAGTCTAATTTTATTACCACCAACTACTGTTTCAGCAAAATGTCCAGAATCATAAGCTTTCTTAACATCTGCATCAGAGGCAGCTTCAAAGAAGCCGGGATCTTTACCAGCTCTAACAGTATTAATATCTACAGGAACATATTCACCACCAACTCTCTTAAGAAGTTGGATGCTTTCATCACCAACACCATAATCTCTGAGAGCAAACTTAACTGCTTCAATAGCACTTAATGGGTCTTTAAATCCAGATTCCTGTGGGCCATACACAGCTTTAACCTTCACGGTGTTACCACTTAACTTAGATTGTGCTGTAGAAAGAGTTTGGAACATTTCCTTTCTAGAAGTAACACCAAATGCTTGTTGGAAGTCATTAACAATTCTTGAATAGTTAGCAACTTTCTGGGCATCAGTATAATAGATTGCACCGTCTTGTTTAATAAAATTGGCTAGATCTTGATCAGGAGTGAGAGTCTTGAGGATATTAGCGTCTGGAACAGCCACCTTGGCCCCTACAGCGCCCGTGGAGGTGCCTACCTGTGGTGCTATATCAGATACTATCGCATCCTCTCTAGTGGTCCCATATGCAGCCTGAGCCACTGTTCCAGATTCATCCCCAGCCATTGCTGCATGTAATCCACGAAATTTATCAATATTAGTATCTTTTAATACTTGGGATACTGAGGTTGGTTGCACTTTAGAGACAACAATATTGGGAACAGTTAATTCCCTTCCTGTGAATTGAGCTGCATCAGCTCCAGTTGCAGTATTTCCCGGACCACCAGTAAATGGTTTATTAGGCTTAAAGCCTTTAACAAAGGCTTCACCAGCAGCTTCATCAGCAGCAGTGAATTTAGCTGCCTTAATTGCTTTAGCTCCTTTTACAGCAACACCAGCACCAAAGGCTAAATCAGCAAGGGCTGAGAAATTATCCACCCACTTGCTTACATCATTAACACCGTCCTGTCCAACAACATCCTGCATCATTTGAACACGAGCAAAATCATTTGGATGTGACATAACAATACCTTGGGTATCATTAATAACATCCAATAGCTTCTGTGTCATCTCCACACGATTTCTTGGATCAGTATGCATGAGTAGTTCTCTAACATCTTCTCTAGCACTTCCCGGAGCTATGAAAGATTTAGCATATGACCAAAGAGTATCACCAGTAGCTTCTGATCTAGCCTTAGCTGTCATATACTGATTAGCAAAAGGAACCATTAGTTGAGCAATGTCTAATACCTTATTAACAATACTAGGATTATTTTTAGCCATCTCTTCATTTAGAAGACTTTGCTGTGCTCTCTTAGTTTGATTGGTTTCATTAATCATTTCAGCAGAACTAAATCTAGCATCCTCTCCTTCTTTGGATTCATGAGGAACTTCTGCAATGAGAGATTCACTAGCTAGAATATTGGCTGGATGATAGATAGGACTATCTTGATCAAAAGCATTACTAAGAGCATTCAATTTCTCATTATCACTAATAGTATTATCTGCTAGTAGTGTAGGAAGAACAGTCTTAACCTTCTCCTGTTCAGCAACTTGAGCTGAAGAAATTAGATTATTAGCCACAGAAGATTTACCATCTTCTCCCATCTGACCAACAATGGCTTGGTAATTATCAACTACATCTTCTGGATTTGGAGAAAACATGGCTGCATGAGCTGCTAAATTAATGTTAGAAGCTTGATTAGATACTGGTGCAACCTCATCCTTGTTTGGGATAAAGTCATTTAGACTTGGACCATTCTCTTGGTCTGATTGGAAAGCTTTTAGTGTATTATCATTAACAGCCATTATTATCCCTTTGGAGCTGGTGTTGAACCAATTTTACCACCAAACATATTATTAAAATCAGCTTGAGCACTAGGAGTACTAGCAAAAAATTGAAAACTACTAGAAGCTAAACCAGATACTTGAGCAAAGGTGGCGGCTCTTCCGGAAGCATCAGCAGCAGCTTGTCCAAATTGGCTTATAGCTTGATTACTATTTGACTCTCTTGAAACTTGACCAATATTACCACCAACTTGAGTACTTAAAACACTTTGTCCACCAAGAGAACCAGAACTTAAACTTACACCAGTGTTTTGTGAGGCTTGTATAATTTGTGCTCTTTTAATTCTTTCTTGTCTTACTTGCATTCTTATATCTTGTTGCTTTTTAGCAGCAGATTCTGCTGTTGAAACAGCTCTTGCTTTTCTCTGTTCTCTAGCTGCTTGTTGATTCTGTTTATAAGAAACATAAGCTGAACCAGCAGCAATAACAAGAGAAGCAATTGCTAAAATTGTGGTAGTAGCTAATGCCATATTATTCTCCTAAAATTTTCTCATAAACAATTTCTACTTCTCTATAACCAAATTTAAGTGGAAGTCCCTCATTATGCCTTTTTTGAAAAGATAAAAATTGCATTCTAACACCATTATAAATAAGAAGTTCTTCCATCTTATCTAACATCTGTTTAAATATACCAGATTTACGATGATCTGGATGGACAAAGATAGCTAATTCCTTAGCTTGGTAAACTTTAGTAAATAAATCTAAATTAACTAAATTGCAGAAATAACCAATGATATTATCATTTTCTCTAGCAACTACCAAATGTATAAGTCCAGCATCAGACATAAGTTTAAGCATATCTAAATCTAGATTCCAAATAATATCTCCTTTATCCCCAACAACTTCATCAAATTGTTGATGACCAAGTTCTATACATTCTTTGAGAGTATCAAAACCTTCTTCTTCCTGAATTTTATACATTACCATTCACCGCTATAGTCATTGACCAACCTAATACTTCTAAATGTTTACCAGCTTCACTTTCTAACAGAATTGACATTACCTTACCGTTTCCTCTTATTCTATTCTTAGTTTCAACAACATAATAACCATTATCAAAAGGATCAGAAATAGAGGCAGGGAAATATGGTTTTCTAATTCTGTAAGCTTGAGTCTTTCTACTCCACCTATTTGAGTTGGCACTATTAGTCCAATCAAATTGTGTTTGTAATAGACATGAAGATTGATTTCTTAAAGTCCAATCTCCTGATCCAGTACCATCATCAACAAATCCATCTTCCGTTTTTGTAAAGTGTGTAGTGATAGAGATTAATTGCTTGCCACGTTGGTAGTCACCACCAGAGGTTACACCAGTTAGTAGGAAAGACTTAGCATCAACACCAACACCATTAACTAGCTTGTAGTCATAATGATTCAATTCTTTATAAGTACCAAAACTGAACTGAACCGTAGGAGTTTCATTAATTAGTACTAAATACTTAACCTCTTTAGTGCTGTTTTGTATTGTTCCGGTTTTAATTATAACATCAACTCCAGAAGCAACAACACTATTAACTCCAATAACAACTTCATCAAATCCAGTATTAAAGCTAAAAGGATCTGTCAATATACCTTTAATCAATAATGGATATTTACTTAATGGGTTTAATACTGATATAGTATTTTTATAAAAAGCACCAAGAGTAATATCTAAAACAAGTTCTATTACTTTACCATCACTATTTAAGGTATTATTATAAATCCATTTTACTTTTTGTTCATAAGAATCATAAACACCTTCGGATGATTTAGCTTCATTTTCACCAATATTATTGTAGAGAGTTTGTATAGTTTTCTTTGTAACACTTTCTGCTACGAAATCCCCTAATTGATTAGTACTTAAATTATAAATACCATCTCTACTCCAATACATAACAGCGTTTTCTACAACAACCACAGATCCAGCACTGATACACCCAGAACTTGTAACCTTAGTTACTTTATAATTGGTTGCAGTAAATCCATAGTTATTACCACCAGAAATTGTCCAAACACCATTCTCTGCTAATACAACCAAGGCTGACCCAATGTTAACTAAGCCAACAATATTAAATGCACCTTCAATACGAATGAATCCACCATCAGTATCTAATAGATCAGATTGATCCTTAGATGTTGGATCATTAGCTTGATAACAAGCAACTATGGAAGATGAATCTGTTACTAATTGACTAAATAAAACATATGATGACATTCGTGGAGAGCTGGTATCACCATCAATTATTTCTCCCGGAAATCCAGAGTAAAAGATTCGACCAGAATATTGAGCAATAACTGTTGGACCATTTGGAGTTACATCAGAGGGAAGTTCTGATACATGATATGATAAGGAGTATTGTGAATCTAGCTGTTGTACTGCTTCTATTCTTGATGTACCCCTATCAAGGGCATCAATAATAAAATAGCCCATTGCAGCTAATCCATTACCATCAGCATTAGCAACTGCATCTGAAGCATTAAACCTATCAATAAACTTACTATTATTACTTGCAGTATTTGGATAGATAAAAGGCGTGGTTTCATCAGAATTAGATGGAAATGCTGATGACTTGGTTAAAAACTGGGCAATAGTATCTGATGAACTATCACCACCATCAAAAGAAGCTCTAGGAATAGCCCAAGTTTGATTTCTTAAATTATACAAGTGTCGTGATGTAAGAACTCTAGGTCTTAAAGATACATTACCACCTTCTCTAAGGTTCTTTCCAGCAATACTAGGAGATTCAGTTCCACTACCAGATATGCCACCTGAGCCAGCACCACCACCATCGTCAATCGGATCAACAAAAATAGCCATATTAAGTTCCTGTCGCTACATCTGATACACCAAAAAAATCTCTTATCTTAAGTCTTTTAGAAAGCTTAGTTAATTGAGTACCTTCATAACGAAAAGTATCAACATCTTTTCTACCAGTAACTACAACCAACATACCGTCGACTGATGCATAAGCAAATTTCTTGATTGGTTCAGATTCATCATAATCATATTGAGCAATTAAACCAGCAGATAGTGGTGTTACAGAAGAATCAAAAAAACTAATTTGTTTACCAATTTGGATAACAATAAAAGTTTGTGCAGGATTACCAGCAACGTTTTGCCATTTAAAAGAACTTATTTTTAAATTTTTATCTAACGGAACTGTAGCACTAGAGTTAATAGTTTGATAATCATCTTCTAGATCAAAACCTAATCTTCTAGTTCTAGAACCATTTCTATTAAGAATAAAGTTCTCTTCATCTAAAGAAGCATTAGGTGGAAATGTTAATGGACTGGCCTCAGTAATAAGTCCAGCTACAAAAGTATTTTGTTCAACTGGAGCATAATTTCTAGGCATACTTTACTCCTTAATTAACATTTTCTCATTTACATATTTATCAATCTGACCCTTAGCTGCATGAGTCGTAGTGTATAACCCATTTAGTATTTTAGGTAAAGCACCTTTACCAATCATATGAATACTATACATAACAATATCTTCTTCTATTTTGATATTGTATCCTTTATACTCCATTAATTTCTCCTAAATGTTGGGTCTCTGCCATAATTTAATGCTCCACCATGTCTACCATAGTCTGGAAATTTTATACCACTAGCAACACGCTTATCTTTTCTAGCAAGCCACCTATGCTGTCTCTGTGCTTCTTGTTCAGCTTTCTGATCTGGTTGCTGTCTAATCTTAACAGCAGCCCTACTCTTAGCTTCTTCCACTAATGCTGTAAAAGCACCATCAGGAAGATCAGGAATGGCATCATCTTCATGAATCCAAGTTGGCATAGTATATGCGTATACTTGAATCTTACTTTTCTGTAGGGTTGTATCCACTTGACTATCATAAGAATCAAAGATCAAAGTCTTATCATCAAAACTAGTATAGTAGGTTGGAGCTATATCATTTCTAATTGTTAATTGTACTAAAGATGTTGGATCAATAACAGTGATATATTCAGCCTTAGTATTATCTCTAGTATTACAAACTCTTAAGAAGTCATCTTGTTCAATAAACTGGACTTCTTCTATTAACCTTCTAGCACCATATGATAGTTTAGCTTTATTATAGTTAACAAGACTAATCTCTTTTATATTATCTTGTAATGTCATATGAGTTGGAAGATTGTTATCTCCACTAGCCTCAATTTGTACAAGTTTTCTTGTATGAGGCCAGTTACGGTTACTCATCATTGCTTGATAAGTAGACCTAACTATATTAGCTACTTGAGAAGATTCAATAGTGTCATCGATGGAATTAACTTCATCCCCATCAATATCATTAAGAATATCCTGTGTAATTTCAAGCAATGTCATCTTAGCCATTAGACTATACCTTTAAATTTACTGACAAGTATACTAGCAGATGGTGATAGATTCCAACCAGCAGCAGATGGGGTTGTCTGAAATAATCCACCATTATTAATACCAGCACTATCTCGCATTATCTGCATTGCAAAAGTATCATTAGCTGCTGCATTCCACATTAATGTTGCAGAAAAAGGAATTGTCTGTGCAGAATCAGTTAAAGTAATACTATTACTATTTAAAGACTGGACACCATTCTTCAATATTCTATTAAATATGATAGCAGAGCCAGCAGCAGTAGTTCTTCCAAGTCTTAAAAAGATTTCAATTGAATATTGCCCAGCAGTTAGGAATGTTAGTAATCCTGCACTAGATAAAGTTACATCAGTTAATGTCTGAGCAACTCCAAACTCTATTTGTAATGGAGTATTAGTAGCACCCGGTTGTTGATTAGATGCAGTACTTGATCCATACAATACTTGTTGATAGCCAGTAACAATAGGCTTATTAGTAATATCATTATAACTAACAAATCCCGGAGTACTTGTACCATCACCATTAAATTTTAATACCTGATTTACTGTAGCTGTAGAAGCACCCTTAGGTTCATGTCTATCTGCATCTGCTATTAATTTATGTTCTATATTAGCCATAAGTTTCCTCAAAATAAAAAGCCAGCCACCCATTCCTGAATGACTGGCTTAGGTTATTTAAGCAGTTACAGTTACAGCACAAGTAGCTGTCTTGGAACCATCTGCAACAGACTTGGCAGTAATGGTAGCAGTACCAGCAGATAGACCAGTAACTAGACCAGTGGAGCTAACAGTTGCCTTAGACGGAGCACTTGAAGACCAGATAACATCTGCATCAGCAGTAGCAGGAGTCGGAGTAACAACTAATTGCTTGGTGTTAGTACCAGCTAGTGATAGTGTCTGAGTTGTCGGAGCAACTGCAATAGATACTAGCGGATCATAAGCACCCGGCCAATCAGGGAGTAGATCAGCCTCATAACCAGCAGATTTCTTGAAGAAGATAACTTCTCTGCCAGCAGTCATACCAGTAACTACTACTTCACCAGTGTTATCATAAGGAATCTTAATTGGAGCAGTTTCAGTTGCACCAATAACCTCCAAACCACCAATGGTAATAGAAGTAACAGCACCAGCAGATACAAAAGTATCATCATGGCCTGTTACAAACACACCACCACCACGAGGGAAGAGGTAGGGAAGAACACTGGCCTGATCGACTACATATTCATTCTTGTAGCCTTCAGTCTTATGTACGCCCTGCTCACCACCAGTACCACGGGGACCATATTGATTGTGGACTCTTAGACCACTATTATTTTCAAAAGCCATGATTAAGCCTCCCCAGTCTTGTCGGGAACGATTGAGGTAGTTGAAGTAGCAACTAGGCCCATAGTATCCACACGAGCAATACCGAAACCATAGCGAGAACGTACAACGAACTCATCACGAGCACGATCCTTATTGCGTTCACCCTCTACCTTAGGTAGGCGTCTGAAAGCACCAAGAACGGGCTTAGTTTGGTCATCAAGAATACACATGAAGATATTACCAACATAGCCTACACCAGTAGTAGTACCATCATTATAAGTATTAACAGGAAGACGATTAGAAGTTAGAACATCCCAACCAAATACATTCCACATAAACCGTTGACCACGAGCAATACCTTGCTGAATGATGTTCTGGGCAAATGGGGTGATATTTGAAGTTAGGGTTACATAACCAGCTAGAGTTGCCTCTACAACTGGATCAACAATGGCAATACGACCTTCCGCAGGAACATTAGCCTTATCAAAGGCTAGACGCATCTTGAGGAAATCATTCATCTTCATCACGCCACCAGTAGCAGCAGATACATGTAGATGTGGGAAACCATTGATGTTATTCGGACCCGGATTGGCAACATAGTAATCACCAACAGTCTTTAGGAAGGTAGTTTCAAATACTTCCTGTAGAGCACGAGTTGATTCACTAGCACGAGCTGACATTAGTGCATCAATATCAGTACCATCTTCGCGTAGATCATCAGTGACATACCAAGCATCACCCTTGTATTGATTAATACGGAAAGTGATAGTACCAGTTTCAATCGGATTGTAAACTAGCGGAGCATCTTCCTCAGCATCCTGAATAGTTACAGTACCGATACTCTTAATATTAAGAGTTTCACCTGAACTAAAATCAGTGATATTGCGATAGAAGGACTCGGGTAGCAGACCATCGTGTAGATTTAGATAGATGAAGTTTGAATAAACTTCTGCATCAATAAATGCACGGGTGTTATCAGTTAATTGCATTTCTTATTTCCTTAGTTTTCGATCCCGTGTTTAGCATAAACTTCTGCCCGAACTTTCTCCATGAATGCCTTTTGTTCTCTAGTAGTTGCACCAGAAAGAATTGACTTCTCTGGACGTTCTACTTTAGTCTTAGGCACAGGAATACCGGGAATGTTCACACTATTACGAGTAGGAGTAGGATCTGAATGATCCCCTGAATTGAAAAGCGCAAGAATCAAATTAGGATTCTTACTAGCTAGTTCACCTAGTTCTTTTGGTGTAGTACCAAGTTCAGCAGCTTTCTTTGCCACTGCTTCAGAGGCTTTATCACCAAATTTCTTACTAAGTGCTTCTTGTACTTTACTCTGATTACTTTGTATAATCTCAGACTGTTTAGTCTGGTTAAGAGTTTGCTGCACAAGTTTCATTACTGCTTGCTCATCAAGACCATTGGCAGTAGGGGGGTGATCCTCTCCATTCTGGTTATTTGCAATCAGTCTTTGCATGACTTCCTCAACGCTTTCACGTTGGGCTAGTTCAGCTTTAATCCGCTCCAGCTCTTTCTCTTTTTCAGTAAGCTGACTCTTGATCTGGGGGATAAATGTCTGACTATGACCTAGAGCTTCTAAAGCTTTTTCTAGTGAGTCATACTTTTGTTCACCGTTCTCATTCTTAATTGATTTTAGCAGGTCTGCATATTTATCAATCTGAGGGGCATTATTTTCAACAGGAGTGGTAATTCCTTCGTTTCCAAACACATTAGGCTGGTCGGCCATAAATTATAAATCCTTAATCTGAAATTAAATCAATAATATCTCTGATAGCCCTTTCATAACCAACTCTATCAGCTTGGAGTAAGGACCAATTAGGAGTATCATATAAACCTTTTGATACTTGAGTTTTACGACCACTCTCGATTATATCAGACAGCATTTCTATAAGTCTTCGTCTAAGAACTAAACTTTCTTTGAAATTTTGTCTAACATCAATCTCTCTTTGTTTTTCTAAACCATTTAACCAACTAGCTTTCATTATTAAGCTCCCGGAGGAAGCGGAGTTTGTTGTTGTACTTGTAGATCTTCTTGACTTTGATTTAGGGCAGCTTGTGTTTCATGCTGCTCCTCTACGGCAATATTAGGACTAAACAATTCATATCCTTGTAGACCAATAATATCATTTACCAAATCTGCCATAGCAAGAGAGCTTGTATGAGGAGCAATGATCTGTCCAATAGGACTACCCATAACACCAATTAGATTCTGTAGATCTTGTTGTTGTTTAGAGAAATGTCTGGCACCAATAGGCCTAATGATACCATTAGCTGTAATATCTTCTTTAGTAATAGTGATAAATTGCTGTGCATTAAAATCATTATCAATGACACGAATAATATCTGAACCATCCATATTACGCTTAGCTGATTCTAACATCATATTCAATGATGGCTCTAGAAGCTCTACTTCGATCTGTGTGGCCTTCTCTTGGAAGATACGACCAGCAGCAGTCATAAGTGTGTTGACTTCAAAGGCGGTCTTCTCACCGGGCGTCCTGATGCCCATAGCATCTCTTGGAGCGCCAGCATAGAGTTCCATCTTATTTTCTAGAGCAGTAATCATATTCTCTGCTGTAAGAATACCATTTAGATTCTTACCAAGTTCAGTTACAGCACCACCTTCACCAGCATAGATTTCAGCACTTGGACCCCAAACAAACTCTTCAACATCTCCTGTAATAACAAGAGGTGGTTGAATAGCTAAGTCAAAGGCATCAGCTTTAGCATTCTCTAAATGGTCAATTCTATACTGCATGCCAACAAGATTATCTAGTGGACCCATAGCCCACAAATTATCCTGTCTGAATCTCCAACCTACATGATTAATAGGAGCGCCACCAAACCAAGTTGGAATCTGTTCATCTCTAACAGTAGTACGTCTATCAATTACTGTAATAATTCTATTAGTTTCTAGGTTGCCTTCATTATCACAATAGTCACCATAGAATTCAAGAATCTCCATGTAGTTACCCATGAGGTACTCATACATGTTACCAAAACCATCTACTGAATACCCACAAGCCTTTTGGAAATCTTCATAACTATAGCCACCAAGATTACTGATCAACTGCCTTCTGTCAGCTAAAGCTTTCTTCCAGAATCCTTGTTCTGGTTCATCCATTGCCAATCTCTGGATTTCACCAAGAGTTTTAATTGATCTGATAATCTTAAAAGTCTTTTTAATACTTTCTGCTAATGGATCAAAAACAATATCTAATGGACTAATTCTATGAATTCTTGGACCAATATATTCTGGTATCCTAGAGCCATCTGGTGCAATTTTATAATTGCTTTCATAACTAACTGTTGAGAAGGCATTGCCATAATCAATGTAATCATAAACAAGTTTAGACATTTCTGTTCTGAAATGACTCTCTCTACATTTATTTTCCATGTAGCCTTCAATTGTTCTGGCTACTTGATGCTTAGCTGAATCCTTAGTATAAGCTTGCCATTTCAACCAATTATCATTAGGAAAGAGTGAGCTAATGTAGTTTGAATGTAGATTATCTCTGATCTGACAAAGCTTGGGAGTAGTAGTACTATTCTTCCAAGGAAGTCTAGCATTACTAGTACTTCTAGTATCAGTAGCAAAGATATAATTTCTAAGCTCTAACCACTCGTTAATCTTATCTTGGCGTTGCATATTAAACTTATCCCAAGTCTGGGAAATATAACATGCTGGATCATCTTGGGCGAGTAGCCCTCTTATTTGTAATACTTTTGTACTCACTTATATGATACTCCGCCAAATCTACTGTTGAATTTATTATTAGTAACAAACAGGTCTTTCACACCATTAGAAAAACTCTTGGCTGGTGCTATAGCTATTGATACAGCAGAAGCTAATGCATCCTTAATATCATCATGTGGTGGTCTAGATAGAATGAGTTCTTCTTCTAATACAGAAGTCCAACCACCTTCTAAATGCCACATTTCTTGATTATCATATTTATGTTCCAGAGCAGCAGCAATTCTTTCTTCCTTACTACCTTCATGTCTAGAAGGTCTAAACTCTTCAACAGATAATCTAAGACCATTCTTCATAATGAAATCTTTAATACCATTAACAATTACTTTTTGAGCTACAGATACTTCTGCTCTAAGTTTATTAAAGTTCCATTTGGCATGTAAGTCTCTTATGTGGTTAAAATACTCAGCAACTTTATCAGTTTTAAATCTATCAATATCTAAGATATAGACATTGCTTGCTGAATCAATTCCAATGACAACAATAGCTGTATAGTCGGCAGTCTTCTTCAATGAATAGGCAAAATCTACAGAAGCATATACATTAAGCCTCTTACCATTAAAGAACCATCTACCACCTTCTTTCTTTAAGTGTCTTACGTTGTAATATTGAAACTTATTTCTGCTAATTCTATCAGAGCCAGGATCATTAGGATCATTATAGTACTGAGCATAGAATTGTACTCTATCTGAGTACTCTGCCTTAATACGAGAAAGGATTTGCATATTAAATCCAAAAGCTTTTCCATCCTTTCTAATAACTCTAGGCCAGATAAAGATGCCTTCATCTTCAACTACAAACTCTTTAATCTCCCATACAGGAGCTTCATCAATCTTTACACCATCTTCATTATAAACATCATATACTTGATTCTTCCATTCATTATAAATATCTGCTGGATGATACCTAGTACCACATGCTAATGTGAAACCACCTGAGTTTCTAATAGAAGTAAACTGTGAAGACTTTCTGCTAACCTGCATTCTTCCATCTTCAGTGTATGCATTTTCAGGAACAACAAGATCGTCTGGGATAATAATATCTGCATGCCATCCAGTAGTATTGGTAGTAAGTCCTGCTGTTGCTACTGTAGCATCTCTAATACCCTCTTTCTTTCTCTTAGTATGATCTACTGATAATTTATTACTAGCCCACTTTTCTCTCTTACCTTCTTGTGGATGTATGTACTCAGGAAAGTATCTTCTATATACTGTACTACCAAGCATGTTCTTAATAGCATATAACTGTGTTTCAGCAAGTTCTGCTGTGGCAGATACATAAAGAATGGTTACATCTGGATGCTTAGTAATAATCCATGCTGCCCAAGTAGCCACCATATGACTCTTAAGATGACCACGAGGGAGCATGATAAGTTTATTATTAGCTAATGATCCACCTTGACCAAATAGATTATAATCTTGTAACCATGCATAAGTTTCTCTATGAACTTCACCATACATATAGCCTGGATTGATTAACTTAGCAAAGAAGTATAAATCCTCTAATGCCTGCTCTCTAATCTTTTTAGCGGCTTCTGGCATTCTCTGAAGTTTTAATTCTGCTTCTACTAACCAATCATCCTCTTGTGCCATTATGATTTCCTATAATCTTCTAGTCTCTTAACATCACCAGCAAATTCATCACTGATATGTTTTTCAATAGCTGCTCTCTTCTCAATCTCTGCTTTAGATGGTCTACCAGCAGCTCTCTTATCCCAACCTTTCTCAGCAAGATATTTAGCTGCTTGGAAATTACCATTCTCACTATTAACTAAAGCTTGCATTTCTCTAACAGCATATGCTCTAAGTTTAAGTTCAAGCTCTTCACGCCATTCATCAATATATCTACGTACAATAACATTAGCACAAAGCCTTTTCCAATGAGGCCATCCACATAAATGCTTTTCAGCAAATAGATATTCTGTAGGATCTTCCTCTTTTAGATAGAGTAATTTAAGGGAGGGGTAGATAGTACCTCTCCACTCATGATCATAATCTTTGAATGTATATACTGCTTGAGATGCATCATAATTACTTTCAAGGAAAAGTCCTTGAGTAATGAATTTACCTTGAGCATCTTTAAATTTACTTTTATCAACCATAATTATTGTTCAGCTTTAAAGGATATACCAGCAAGAGAAAAAGATACATTAGATCCATTAGCAATGGATACTTGACCATCTGAACCAACATTACATCCACCGAAAGCACTATTGGACCAACATGCAAAATAACGTACTTCTGCTGGACGAAATCCAACAGGTAATATAAATGCAGTGGCACCTAAAGTACCGGACTTAATTAATCCTTTTAATCTTACTGTTCCACTAGAATCTTTATAATAACCTACAGTATCTTGCCCTGAACCAAAGTTAACCCATGAATTAAGTAATGTTGGTGCAATTGGAGTATTAGCACTATAACCAATATTATTTCCAAAATAAACAGAAACTGGTGTAGTAGATGTACTGAGAAAACCATCATTGATATTTCCAGAGAGATCAATACCATCAATTATAACATTACTGATAGCATAAGTTCCAAATAAAATACCATATAATTGTGTAGATCCAAATTGAGCACTTGGTCCATATCTACCACCAATAAAACTTAAATTAGATGTTGGTCCTTGTACTGAGACAGCCGGGTTAGTAAAGTTACCATTTCCAGAAAGCTCTAAATTATTAAACTTTAGGTTATTACCACCTTCTATGAAAATACCACCTAACTTATTAGCATATATTCTACCACCATTTATACTAACACCATTAATTGTACCAGCTCCAGGAGAGATATGTACACCATAACCATCAAATGTACTAGACCATAAATCTTCTATTATCAACCCATAAATATTACCACCTACACCACAATCTAATAGTAGACCTGTATCACTAGCTGTATCAAATTGACAACCAATAAGTTGTGGCCAATATGTAGAAACTCCTACAGCATTAATTCTACAACCAATACTACAACCATAAGTATTAGCAGCATGCATTGTTGGTGAAGCACCGCCAGTAAAATAATATCCTATTGAAATTTGTTCACCAATTACAGTACTAGACTGAATAATACTATCAGTAATACCTAAACCACATTGTAGTCCATCTGCCATTACACCAACTGCTGTAGTTGGGTTTGATAGATTTGATATATTAAGGTTGATAATAATGTTTGAGCCATTTAGAAATGACATACCAAAAGACATATTAGTCAAGTTGATATTTTCAAACTTAGCTCCAACTACATCTTCTACATAAATACCCGTAGTAAATGAGTTTGGTGTAAAATCATTAATACCAATGTTAGCTATACCACCACCATATTGTACTCCTGATGGTGCTCCTGCATTAATTGAAATTAATCTAGCAGTTGATCCTGATGCTAAAGTGAAGTATAGGTATGTTGCTTTATTGCCATCACCTAAAAGATAAGTAGCCACTGGTAAAATTAGTGGAGCTGTAATTTTATAAATACCAGTGGGAAGTATAACTTGTTTACCAGCAGATGCTGTAAAGCATGCTTGTAATGCAGCAGTAACATCAATAGAATTAGTATGATTTCTAACATCATTGATTTGTGCTGGTGTCATCCAGTCAAATACAGAAACTGTATCTAAAAGTTTATCCTGTACTGATCTTTGTACTGATCCTGCACCAGTTTGTTTAAAATTAATTTTACTAGAGCTTAATCCATTAGGACTTAATTCATTATCACCAATAACTCCGGGACCAACTACAAACTGACTAGTAGTGATTGGTTCTCCATTTATCCTAACAACCTCAGCATCAATAATACTTACATTTAGTAAATCATTACTATTTAAGTCTATATCTTGCTGTAAGATGTTATTACCACCAACTAAATTAAGAACATCAGTATTAATACTATTTTTGATAGTATTAAAGTTGGAGTTCATCTTACTGATATTATAACCAGAGGTTATATTATTTAAAACTATGTCTGTCATCCTTATTTACTCCAAGGGCAGTTCTTCTAGAACTGTACCAAGTCTATCCATAGACAAGGGTTAGTAATTGATAAGGGTCGCATTAACATGCTCCCTCTTATCATGCTTTTGATCTACTACCTATGTTGCTGCTTTTTGCAACATAGGACTAATTGTTCACTTAAGACTAAATAAGGATAATGTTCACTTCGTTCACTATTATATAAGTCTTATATGTATATAGACCCCGATTTTAGGAAAAAGACTTTATTTATTTTTAATATTTTTGTAAGTGTGTAATTTTGTTTAGAAAAATTGTAGTTGCAATGCACTTATATCCAGCACCCCTAACCCCCCTTATCACCCCTTGACATGCATTCCTAGAAATTTCTGGCAATTGTTATGTTATAACATAGCAAACACAACATATAGTGGTGCATTGCCTCTCTCAACACAAGTCCAATCCCTTTCCCTTATCAATCAAGGACTTGCCTTATCTATAGACGCAAAGCGTCACACACTGACAATCATTGTCACAATGTGACCAGTTGTGTCACCTGCCATAGATGTAAAGCTTCCTTTACATGCATGCTAGGTATAAACTAAATGTCATGTACAATCAATGTCTTACATATTTCTTCCATTCCTTGGCATCGGTTGGCATGGCTCTAGCATGTATATCCATGTCACACGGGTTACGTGGGTATACACTGGTAGCAGATTAAGGCTCACAAGCCATAACGTTTTGTTAACACTTGCTTCACGTTGGCTTAACGTTATGACTGGTAAGCTTTAACCGTCAACTAGACAACCATCCAACCACATGGATGCTGCGGCTTGTACAGACCAGCGTGGTGTCAACGGATGAAAGGAACGGGTGTTGTGTGACTGGCTGAATGTGTAGGCTTGTGCCTTCGGAGTAAGCCATGGTGTGTTGTAATGCAATGCTGGCAACAAGTGTTAAATGTTAGAAAAATGTTAACGCCTAGGCTGGAATGGTTCAGCCTAGGTTCAGGAAAGGGCGAGTATATTAGAAAGCGTAAAGGGAAACGGCCCTACACGGCAGCCACTAGGCCGGACAACTGTACTAGGCATTAGGTCTAGGCGTAAGGGTGGTGCGGAGAGTGCTAAAGGCTGACGCCAATGGTTCTCCAATAGCTCAGACGTCACAAGGGAGTGTATAAATCCCCCGCCATGCCGCTAGGCGAATATAGGGCAGAGTCGCGGGACAGGCATCGGTGAGTGTCCCCCTGCTACCATTGCAGGCAACATGTTCTAGGAAGCGCAGGCCGGCAACCTGTAAGCACTGTGGAACTGGATGGAACGGCAAGCGAGTAAAACCTAGCAGCTAAGTTATTGGTCTAGGAAGCTCCCCCGTTAAGCATTAGGCTTTAGGATATTATTCCTAAACTAACTAATGTAGCCTTCATTAAGGCGGCAAGCGTTAGCTTGCTTATGCATCTTGGTGCCATGACTGGACTATCTAGGATGTATAAACAAGCTAACTCATTGGAGAATACTATGGGCTCACGTCCGCAGTTCCAAAAACATAACAAAGCCATTCAGCGGCAAGCTAAGATTGTGCAGCTTGCTAGTATTAAGACGGCAGAAGCTAGGAAAGAACACAAGGGAATGTTTACGTTTAGGATTGGCCGGACTAAGGTTAACACTACCGGCTTCTATGAAAAGGGTGGAAAGAAACCCATTCGTTGTAAGGCAAGGAGTAAGTAACATGAATCAATGGATCAAGCATGGATGGACTGTTACTGTCATCAATGGAAAGAGTGTATTAAGCAAGGCGTTCTAAACTTAAACCAAAAAGGTAAATGTTATGACCATCAAGTATGTGACAGCTAAAGATACTAAGGGGCTTGAGGCCTTGCAGGATAAGGCCATCAAGAGTGTGCAGAGTGCACGTGTGCATATCCAAGTGGCTCTTGTTGCCACTGTCCTTCACATGGGCACACATGGGGATTGGACTGTCGCCAGCCGTCTGGTTGACGGTCTTGGAAACACTGTCAATGGTAAGGCCATTGTCGAATGGTTCAAGAAGTATGGCAATCTTTCCCTGAATGATGAAGGCTTCACCGGCTTCACTGAAAAGGATTTCAAGAAAGCTATTCTGGCCACGCTGGACGAGGCTAAGGCTACCATGTGGTGGGAGCTGAAGATTCAGCAACCATTCAAGGGATTCAGCCTTGAAGCTGCCTTGCAAGCTGTCATCAAGAACCATAAGCTGGCACAAGCTAAGGTTGTGGATGATCCTAAGGTAGCAGATATGATTGACGTGGCTGTCAATGATGCCACTATCAGGCAGGTTTTGGCCTTGTGCCACTTCGATGCCATCATTGCCGATGCTGGCAATACGGATAAGGTGGCCGAGGAAATCAAGACGCTGGAATCGCTCACCGCCTAAACAATAATTACATTTGACAACACCTAGCACACTAGCTAATCCCTAGTGTGCTTTGTCATGCCTGTTATTTGTGGGGATAAGCCACTTAACACCAGAGTGTGGTAGCAGGCATGACAAACAAATGGGAGTACAACATGGAAATTGTCTATGCAATATCACTATGGATAGGATTCATGGTGCTATGGGTTATTGCACTTGGCATACTATTCAGGCTTATATTGCTGGCCTATGTTGCTGGCTGGCTTTTGTATTGCTGGCTTGGCAATGCCAAGGATTATGGAATGCTGAATGTTGGCAAATTCCTTAGAAAATTTAGGGGACGATTGTTCATCTGGAGAATGTAATGGAACAATTGAGCATGTTCAGCTATTCAGCAGATGATGCCAGAAGGGCATACAATGATGACGCTTACATTCAGGGAATAATTGCTGTCACTCAAGCAATAATTAATGCTGCTCCTAATAGTAAATCATGTTGTGTAACAATTGAACTAACCAAAACCAATCCAGCCTACCAAATCAAGGAGTCCCTACAAGAAAGGGGTTTTGATGTTTGGATTAGGCATGAAGAAAACTCCTCTGAAATCAATATTAGGTGGTGATATGAACACGGCTAAAGAAAGGCTTGAGCAGCTTAATGCACTGGCTAATGGTAAAAAGTTGCAATTCTTTACTAAATATGGTGGTTGGGTAAATTCTGCTAACACTCTCGAAGAAATGATGAGAGAGGCTCTTACTTCGGATTATAGGATTAAACCTGAACCTAGAGAGTTTTGGCTTGTAAAGCGTAAGGATAATAAAACTTCTGGCACTATTAGGACCACACAAAAGGAAGCAGAAACTACGCTTGACTATTTTAACACCGTAGCTGCTAGTCCATCATACGAACTTGTTCATGTAATTGAACAAATGTAGAAATATGCCCCATTAGCTCAGTGGATAAGAGCATGGAGTTTCTACCTCCACGGTCGGGAGTTCGAGTCTCTCATGGGGCACCAATACTTGGTTTCTAGTAAATTCGTAGCTGAAGAACTAGTTTGCTCATGGTTATACCATGATCTGCTGCCTAGCTGGACGAGGGTTAGGCTTAAGACAAACCGATGGTGCGATCATCGTTGGTTAGCTCGTCCCAATTTATGACAGCTCACACAATGAAGTTGTGTAGGAAATCCCGATATTCACTACTCTACACCTAGAAAAAGTACAAAGGTGAATATAAGTAATGAGCTGTCACCCACATGCCCCTATAGCTCAGCGGTAGAGCAGCAGATTTATACCCTGTATTATCCCCAGATTAGGGAAAGGCCTAGGTTCGAATCCTAGTGGGGGCACCAGTTTGTCATGTTTATTAGTACAGCTCCTAGCTCACCCTTGAAAGAATAGGGACAAGTCGGCTCAGTCTAAAGATAATAAGCATGACATTTAGTTACGACCATTTAGTTTATTTGGTGTAAAACCTAGTAGTGTAGATAAAGTTGCTGATGTCCAAACCTATGGTAAGTTAATGACTATCCTTAACAGGACGCAGGTTAACCTATGCCATAAAGAGTTCTAAGCTGTATTAAAACACACCTAACTCATCTCAACGCTGTTAGGAAACGCTAGAAGCAGGGTTCAATTCCAGCAATGGTCACTTATATTAAGAAGCCCCACGTAGGGCTTCTTTTGTTATAGCTATGGGTACGTATAGGTTAATACCTAGGATGCTCTTAGAACGCTTATATGGAGGTCACAGACATGGTTGATAAGGTTGGTGACAACCTAACTAGAGCTAATCAAGTGTTGGCTGAGCTTAAAGAGGCTGGCTATAGTAATAAAGATTTACAGGAATTGTCTCTTCTTGTCCTATTGGAGCTTGGTTGTAATGTCGAAAATCCAAGAGTTGACGGCCATAGCATATGATAAACGTGGACGGATTATATCTATTGGTAGTAATAGCTACATCATCACCCATCCGTTACAGGCTAAGTATGCTAGAAAAGCTGGTTGTCCTGATGCTGTATATATTCATGCTGAAATTGATGCTCTTGTTCGTGCCAGAGGAAGGCAGGTTCATAGGATATTTGTATCTAGGATGGATGCTCATGGTAACTATGTTATGGCTAAACCATGTAAGGCATGCCAACTTGCCCTTAAGGATTTCGGTGTTAAGGTCGTGGAATATACCAAAGGCTTGAGTAATCAATAAGCAAAACCGCTGTTTTGCAATGCTCAAACATTAACATTTTTGGTAGAAAATAATATGAATAATCTACTATTACCCCTGTTTGTAGTATTTATATTACAAGTAGTATTAGTAATATATCTAATATACCATGATAGATATAAGTAATATATAAGAGCTTTTGATACTAAAGAGCTTTTCGACCTAAGGGCATAGCATAACATATTTTTAAACATTTGTCAAGGATTATTTTATGTATTTTCTTTTATATTTTGTAATTGGGTTGTGTGTTAGTTGTATATATGCAAAGTATGAATATAAAAATACATATTTTAATCCTTGGGATACAAGACTTCCAGAAGACAGGCTAATTATTGATTGTTTAATTCTGTTAGTAATTTGGCCAATAGCTGTGGTAATTAGTTCATTAAGACTAATATGGATTAAATTATATGAAAGTAACAACTGAAGGTCTAACCCTTGGTGTCATTGCTGGTTTAGTAGCCAAAGGTTATAAAGTGGAAATAGAAGAGGGTGAACAGTATGCTAACATCACTAAGGAAGCCCCATTAAGCCCTTCTGTGAGCATTCCAGAGGTGGATGGCTATGGTGGTATAGGCTAGGTCTTAGGAATGTCTTAGAGAGGCTTATTTTATGTATGTTCATATTGGTTGGGCTAGATGGGAAAGAAATCCTGAGTATAAGGAACTTGTCTATATCTTTGTGTCTGGTACTAATAGGCCAGATAAGGTTCACTCTTGGTTTAAGGTTTATAGAAATGGCTAAACATCTAATCTTTGTATATGGCACACTTAAGCGTGGTTGGGGTAATAACGCTATTATCCATGACCAGAAATTTGTTGATACGGCTATAACCTCTCCAGATTTTCAAATGTATACTCTAGGTGGCTTTCCCGGTGTAGTCCTAGGAGATAATCATATTCTCGGAGAAGTTTGGGAAGTAGATGATGTTGCTTTTGACAGATGTGATCGTCTAGAAGGGCACCCTAATTTCTACAAGCGGAAGCAAATTTTTGTTGCTTTAGATAAGAATGAGGAGCTTGTAGAAGCATGGATTTATATTTATCAAGGTAATGTTGAAGGCCGACAACCCATTGAGGAATGGACACATGGTTAATCATGAAGAAGATATTAAAGCTAGGACTTATGCATATGGTGAATTCACCACCAATAATTATTCCTTTAGACAATCCACTGGTTGTATGGTTAGACAGGCTAAAGGAGCTTATGGAAGAGCACATCAAATGTGCTATGGTGGTTTAGCTACCTTAATTACTAACACTTCTGAATACATCATTAATAATTTTCAGATTGGATTACATAGATATATTGCTCTTACAGAAGAAGATAGAGTATTTTTCTTAGATTATCTTATGAATGAAAGTCCATTCGCTGAATGTTTTATTGAGCATGATGCTAAATGGTCTGTTAATAATGGCATTACTTACCATAAGATTGAAATGCCGGGCAATATGGTTATTGCTGGATTATCTGCTGTTAGAGAGATGTGGGAATCTTATTCAATACAAGGCATCTATCATTTTAAGAAGCTGGTAGATGCTGGTTGTACTAAGGATTTTGCTTGGCTCTTCTGTTGCTATCTATCAGAAGATGGAAAGAAGATTAACACTGGCATGTATGATGGTGGACATGCTGTTTGGCCTGTCTGTTCAGCATTAGTAGAAGATGCTATAAATTATATTAAGCATAATCCTGTGGGAGCTTTCAAGAAAAATTTTAATAATGAATATCCATATACAGGTGTTCATCAACTATTTATGGCTGATAACCCATTAATTCGGAGACGATCAGTATCTTCAGAGGGTAACAAGTTTATCAACTGGTTAGTCAAAAATAGTGATAAGACTGTTGAAGAAAAGATTTATACCCAACCTTGGGAGACTTCAACTAAAGCTAAGATGGTTATTAATCTACCTCTGAAAGATATGATTAAGGAAGCTGTTAAGCTTAATGACTTGTTCTATAAGGAGCATATTAAGTGAAGGTATTTATTGTAGGCGGTGGTACAGCTTATGCCCAAATGTTTATAAAGCATGGTTGGGAAGTTATTGGTAGTATTTTTGATGCTGATCTAGTACAATTTACTGGTGGTGAAGATGTAACTCCAATTATTTATGGAGAAGAAAACACTAACAGTTATAACAATTTTGATAGGGATTTAAGGGAAGCTGGCTACTTTGCCATAGCACAAAGGATGGATAAGCCTATGGCTGGCATTTGTCGTGGTGGGCAGTTCCTTAATGTTATGTGTGGTGGGTCTATGATTCAACATGTTGAAGGACATGCTATCCATGGCACTCATCCACTAGTATTTATGGAAGATGTACATGAGGATACACCTACTACCAATGTAACATCTACACATCACCAAGCAATGGTATCTGCTGACCCTGATGCAATTCTGGATAAAAGTCCAGACGATATTACCGAAGTGATCCACTATACCACAGAAAAAGTTTTATGTTTCCAACCCCATCCAGAATTCACTGGATATAAAGAGTGTACAGATTATTACTTTGAATTGCTTGATCGTTGTCTAGGATTAAGGGTGTGATATTATGCCAAGAATAAATGGTTTTCCAGATTGTTGTTCTGCTTTTATATATAGTGGTTTTGGTGGTGGCCATATTGATGAGACAGAAGATTTCACTAAGCAAGAATGTATTAAATGGTTGTGTAAAAATCTGACAGCATCAAAGAGATCTCGTGCAACTGTTGTAGCCATTTTAACTACCACTCAACCTAATGCTATAGCAGCATTTGAAGAGGTTGGTTTTTATATGCATCCAGATGGTGATGCTGGTGGTGGTGTAAGTCCCTATACTAAGAATCACAGAATGAGTGTTATGTTCATGCCTCTTACTGAATGGGATGAGAAACGATTTAATGAACAATATGATCCAGAAAAGGATACATATGTCAATCAGAAAAATAATGGCATTAAGGCTGCAACCAAGAGAGAAGATAAACATTGGTAAGTAATACAATGCTGAATATGTGAATTAACTTCAGAAAATTATTTTAGGAATCTATCATGTGTGGAATCGTTGGCTGTGTAGGTAAAATCTACAATAAAGAAGAGGAAGTATTTAAGCTTCTTTCTAAGCTAGATGTAATTCGTGGAGAGCATTCAACTGGTGTCTGTTCAGTTACTAAGGATTTAAGTAGCTGGGAAACACGTAAGATGGTTGGAACATCATATGATCTTTTTGAGACTAAAGGTTTCAATGATCTTATGAAGCGTACTCATGTTCTATTGTTTGGACATAATAGACAAGCCACTCGTGGCACCATTACAGATGATAATGCCCATCCATTCAACCATGACCATATCGTTGGTTGTCATAATGGCACACTGAATAGCACATGGAATCTGAAGGACAGTAAAAAGTTTAATGTAGACAGTGATAATATCTACTATGACATGGCCCATAATGGTGCTAAGAAAACCATTGAAAAGCTTAATGGTGCATTTGCACTGTGTTGGTATGATGATAATGATCGTACTATTAACCTATTAAGAAATAAGGAACGTCCCCTTTACTATTGTTATACCAAGGATCATAAGACCTTTTTCTGGGCTTCTGAACCTTGGATGCTTCATGTAGCAATGAGTAAGCATGATCTAGAAAGAGATGAAATCCACCTTTTAATGGATGGTCAACTTCTAACAATTGATGTTCCGGTTGTAGCTGGCTCATCAATAGATAAAATGGAACATAGACAGGAGGGCGTGGAGTTCTACAAAGCTCCCGCATTTCGGGAAGATGATGTCTGGGGGAACAACTGGTATTCATCAGCACGCAACAGGGAAAGATACCAAGGTTCGACTTACACGACGGGAAAAGCGGGAGCTGAAGAGACAAAAAAGGATGCAAGCAAGGTAACTAATATCAATGACAAGAGGAGTTCAGCTATGCTGGGCGCCCGATTTCTTGGTAAAGATGTTATCTTTTCTGTCGTGGGAAAAGGACGGCAAGGCAATCTAGATCATATTAAGTGTGAAGTGGAAGATCAAATTAATCCACCAGAACTTAGAGTGTTCACTCCATACAATGGTAAGCTTGGTGTAGAGCTTCTCAATAGTCCTAAGATGTTTAAGGGAAAGGTTAAGTCGGTAAGTAATTATGGTGGAGATACTTATATTGTTTGTGACAACAGGACTATTGAAGCAATACCTTTTGAGGATACATTGTTTATTGAACGTCCTAAAAGCACAGACCATGCTCCACTTAATGATGATGAAAGAGCGGCTGCTGAACAGTCTGTACAAGATTTTGCTGATTCATTAAAACAAAATAAATATGTAGGATTTGAAGGAAAGCTATTGACAGCAGAACAATATGCTAAGGCAACACAGAATGGCTGCTCTATGTGCAGTAGTTATGCCTCTCTTAGTGGTAAGGATAAATTGACATGGATAGGTCATAATGAGTATTTCTGTGAAGGATGTAGTGAAACTGAGTTTGCAATTGAGTATATGAAACCAACCGTGAAGAACATTAATAAGGTGTAACATGGACATTTTAGTAGGTGCAGATCCTGAGATTTTTATGTTTAAGGATGGTAATCCCATCTCAGCTTATGGTGCTGTCAAGGGCACCAAGTACAATCCGTTTAAGGTAAAGGATGGTGCAGTACAAGTTGATGGAATGGCTCTTGAGTTTAATATTGATCCTGCTAGTACAGAGGAAGAATTTATCCATAATGTGGAATCAGTATTAGAAACTCTCAAGAGTATGGTTCCCGGATTTGATCTTGTGCCTACTCCTGTTGCAGAGTTTGGTTTTGACTATATCAAGCAACAACCAGAAGAAGCTGTGATCCTTGGTTGTGATCCTGATTTTGATGCTTGGAAAGATGGAGCAATTAATCCTCGTCCCAATGGTGATAATCCATTCAGAACTGGTGCTGGACATGTCCACATTGGTTGGACAAAGGATGCCAATATTCAAGATGAAGGTCATATCAATACTGGTATAATATTAACAAAACAATTGGATGCTTATCTAGCACTTCCTTCATTGTTCTATGACAAGTCAGCTAAGAGACGTACTATGTATGGTAAGGCTGGTGCATTCCGTACTAAGTCTTATGGCGTAGAATATAGAGTTCTTAGTAATGCTTGGCTCAGTAATTCTAAACTAATGGGCTGGGTGTACAAGAATACAATGCTTGCTGTAGAAAATCTAA
>Ga0157370_10000526_pt1 | contig 47828 bp, 37 predicted proteins | sample C35metaG_FD_113463 | JGI IMG/M metagenome (GOLD analysis project Ga0157370, IMG submission 113463) | Corn rhizosphere microbial communities from Kellogg Biological Station, Michigan, USA - C3-5 metaG | ecosystem: Host-associated > Plants > Roots > Rhizosphere > Soil | place: USA: Michigan...
GCGTAAAGGATTTTTTGAGGGGTTAAAATTACGCAATAAAAAATAAAGAGGTTTTCTAATAAAGAAAAATATACTTTTTTAATTTTTGTAAATGGATTTTTTCAGAACAAGCGATAAGCACGCAAATAAGGCATTATTTGTTTTTTTAAAACAGGAGCAGACGAATTATAAAGGTATTCCCTTAATGGCAATAAGATAATTACCAGTTAAATGGATTCTCAAATTTTAATCCATTTAAATCTTTTCCATCATTTATTTTATACAAAAATAAGTTTTTTAAAAAGGGCATCCCATGATACTGATTATGAATAGAAACATGGGAGGGATTTCTGCTTCATTTTTTTGTAATAAAATAAAATAATACTTTTAAGCAGAAGATTTTTAAAATGAAGGCCATTCTTTCATGATAGTCCGGAAGGCTTTGAAGCCAGGTAAACCAATAAATAACAGGAATTTGTATTTTTATTTTCAATAACTAAAAAACACACAATTAAAACTGCGAAATAATTTTATGAACAGAAGAAAATTTCTTAAAAACGGAACCCTTGCCAGCTTTGGCATACCTGCAATTATCAGCAGTTCTAATTTAGAAAAAACAGTTGCCAGCAAAAAAGAAATGGAATTACCTAAAGATGAAAATCTGATGGAAACAACTATTGCGGATTTACAGGAGAAAATGAAAAACGGAACCCTTACTTCAAAATTAATCACTGAATGGTATTTAAACAGAATTGAAAAAATTGATAAAAGCGGTCCGGCAATTAATAGTGTTATCGAACTGAATCCTGATGCATCAAACATTGCTGAGGCAATGGATGCTGAAAGAAAAAATGGCAAAGTAAGAAGCCCGCTTCATGGTATTCCTGTTTTAATAAAAGACAACATTAATACCGGTGATAAAATGATGACTACCGCAGGTTCACTGGCGCTGCTGGGAAACAAAGCTTCTAAAGATGCTTTTATTGTTGGGCGATTGAGAGAAGCAGGTGCAGTAATATTAGGAAAAACAAACCTCAGTGAATTCGCTAATTTTCGTTCTACCTTTTCTACCAGTGGATGGAGCAGCCGCGGCGGACAAACAAAATGCCCTTATGTTCTGGATCGTAATCCATCAGGTTCCAGTTCTGGTTCGGGATCGGCAGTTGCAGCCAATCTTTGCGCTATTGCCATCGGAACCGAAACAAATGGATCGGTAGTAAGTCCCGCATCGGTGAACGGCCTGGTTGGCATTAAACCAACTGTTGGGTTATGGAGCCGGTCAGGAATAATTCCGATATCCGCAACTCAGGATACTGCGGGACCAATGGCGCGGACTGTAACCGATGCAGCCATTTTATTATCACAGCTTACCGGCATTGATGAGGAAGACGCCGCTACTTTGAAAAGCAAAGGAAAGACTCAAAAAGATTATTCGCAGTTTTTGATGAAAGATGGATTAAAAGGCAAACGCCTTGGTGTTGAAAAATCATTTTTTAAAGGAGGAAATCCGGACGTAATTGCCTTGCTGCAAAAAACGATTAATTTACTTAAAGAAAATGGAGCAACAATTATAGAATTGGATATTTTAAAAAAGATGGAACCTGCACAGAAGGAGGAGTTTGCGGTACTGCAATATGAATTTAAAGATGGATTGAATAAATATCTTGCCAAGGCAAATGCGAAAGTAAAATCGCTCGGGGAAGTAATTGATTTTAATGAAAAAAACCAAAAGATAGCAATGCCTTTTTTTAAGCAGGAGATTTTGATCAGCTCAAATGAGAAAGGCGATTTGAATAGCAAAGAATATAAAGAAGCGCTTGAAAAAACTATTTTAACAAGACAGATTATTGATAATCTGATTCAGCAAAATAAATTAGATGCTTTGTGCGGAGTTACCAATGGATTGGCATGCTGCATTGATGTGGTAAATGGCGATTACGATACCGGTTTTTCATTTTCTTCACCCGCTGCGATGGCCGGATATCCTCATATAACGGTGCCCATGGGATTTGTGCATGATTTGCCAATTGGCTTCTCATTTTTTGGAACCGCCTATGCAGAACATGAATTAATTAAAATGGCTTACACCTTTGAACAAGCTTCGAAGAAGAGAAGCGAACCACATTTTATTGCTTCCATTATTCCTTCAAAAATAATTTGATAAAAACCGGCTGATTATTCTTTCAAAAATAAATCTGTATAAAGTTTACCACCGGGTTTCACGGCATATTTTTCCAGATCAGTAATTCCTTCCTGCGCTAATACTTCTTCATCAATAAAAGAATTGCCGGTGCATTCGGATGATGGCCGTTGTAAAATGTAGAACGCACTGTCGGCAATGATTTCAGGAACCCGGCTCATGTTGACAAGCATTTCTCCACCTAATAAATTCCGCACAGCGGCAGTAGCGATAGTTGTTCGGGGCCATAAGGTATTTGCGGCGATATTGTATTTTCTTAATTCGCCGGATAAACCCAAAGCAATCATCGTCATATTGTATTTGCTCATCGTATAAGCGGCATGATTTGAAAGCCATTTTTGATCTAAATTAATTGGTGGCGAAAGATTTAATATGTGTGCGTTGGTCCCTTTTTTTAAAAAAGGAACACAGGCTTTGCTTACAAAAAAAGTTCCTCTTACGTTAATATCATACATTAAATCAAAAGATTTTTGCTCCGTTTGTTCGACCGGCGTTAATGAAATTGCAGAGGCATTATTTATTAAAATATCAATTCCGCCAAATGTTTCAACAGCTTTTCCGACCGCGCTTTTTATTTGATCTTCAAAACGAATATCACACTGAACTGCCAATGCTTTTCCACCTGCTTCTTCTATTTCATTTGCTGCGCTAAAAATAGTTCCACCTAATTTTGGATTTTCTTCAACTGATTTTGCAGCCACTATAATATTCGCACCTTCTCCGGCAAGCCGCAGTGCAATTGCTTTTCCAATACCGCGTGAAGCGCCGGTTATAAAAGCAGTTTTGTTTTTAAAACTGATCATAAAGTTATTTTAGAAATTATTATAGAAAGAAATGTAATTTAAATGATTAAAAGTTTTTTCGCCTGTTGATTTAGATTCGCTACCCGAATCTTCACCGGCCCTGATGCAAAAAATGCATGACCATTTTTGTTAATCATGCATTTGATTTAAGAATTAATTCAACCAATTTTTATGCAGGCAAAGTACTGATCATTTCTCTTTGCCAAAAGCGATGTTGAGCAACGGCCTTTATAAAATCATTTACTGTTTTGGAAACATCATCCCCGTTATTAATAATCACACCTTCGCCGGCGGTTGAATTTGCACCCATGCTTTCCGCTAATTTTTTCCCTACAAAAGTAGATTGTATGAAATCAACGCCTTCGCCTGTTGCACCAATTGTTTTGCAATGTTTGTAAGCCTGGTTTACAAAATGAATCGCATCAGAATTATTCATTAATATATCAATACTTTTAGATCCGCCCGGAACAAATACGGCATCAAAAAGTACAGAAGCACAGGTTAGAAAACTGTGATCAACAGAAATATTATTTCCTTTTGAACTTTTAATCATATTGCCTTCCGGTGCGATTACTTTTGCCATCGCTCCTTTTGATTTCAAAATATTTTCCAAAGAAGTCAGTGCATTTTCGTCAACGCCATTTGCCGCTAAAATAGCCACCACTCTTGATTGTATAGTATCTTTTCTTGAATGAGCCATGCTCAGTGCCGGAGATTTTTCCACTGCCTGTTTTACGAATTTTGGTTGAACTTTTTTAGGATTTGTATCCGCTCCAAAACTTGCATTAACCGGTTGCACCGGTTTTTTTGGCACCTGCATTCCTAATCCTGCCGTTACTTCTGCCGCTAAATTTTCATCAACCTGGGTAAGTAATCCCAACACTCTCGTTTTAACATGATCATTCACGACTTTTCCCAATTCAAACCGCAATGCATTAATTATGTGACGCTGTTCATAAGGCGCCTGGCTCACATAAAATAATCTTGCCTGGCTGAAGTGATCATGAAAACTTTCACTTCTTGCACGGATTTTTTTTCCATCTATTTTTTCGGCATATGAAGTGAAACCACCTTCTGTTGCTTTTGCCTGGAAAGGACACCCACCCGCCAAACTATTTGGATCATAATTGACTCTTCCTTTATTTATTTGTTGCCTTCCATGACCATCGCGCTGATTATTGTGAATGGTATTTATCGAACGATTTATAGGCAGTTCGTGGAAATTCGCATTTCCCAATCTTGACAATTGTGTATCTGAATAAGAAAATAATCGCCCCTGCAATAATGGATCATTGGTAAAATCTATACCCGGCACCAGATGTCCCGGGTGAAACGCAGCCTGCTCTGTTTCTGCAAAGAAATTATCTGGATTTCTGTTTAAAATCATTTTGCCTATAAGCTGTACCGGCACTACTTCTTCAGGAATTATTTTTGTCGGGTCTAACAAATCAAAATCAAATTTAAATTCATCTTTTTCCGGAACGATTTGAACGCCTAATTCATATTCAGGGTAATTTCCATTTTCAATTGCATCCCAAAGATCCTGCCGGTGAAAATCAGAATTATAACCGGAAATCTTCAAAGCCTCATCCCATGCCACCGAATGAACGCCGAGTACCGGCTTCCAATGAAACTTTACAAAACTTCCTTTCCCGCTGGCATTGATAAAACGAAAAGTATGGACGCCAAAGCCTTCCATCATCCGATAACTTCTTGGAATTCCGCGGTCACTCATTGCCCACATAATCATATGGATAGATTCGGGCATCAGTGAAATAAAATCCCAAAAGTTATCGTGTGCTGTTGCTGCCTGCGGCATTTCATTATTTGGTTCAGGTTTAAAAGCGTGAACCAGGTCAGGGAATTTTATCGCATCCTGGATAAAGAATACGGGGATGTTATTTCCTACTAAATCATAGTTGCCTTCCTGTGTATAAAATTTAGTAGCAAATCCTCTTGCATCACGCGCCAGATCCGATGAGCCACGATTGCCTGCAACGGTTGAAAAGCGTACGAACACTGGTATTTTCGCAGATGGATCCTGTAGAAATGCCGCTTTTGTATATTGCGCCATTGATTTATAAACCTGGAAATATCCATGAGCCGCAGAACCTCGTGCATGTACAATTCTTTCCGGAATCCGCTCATGATCGAAGTGCATAATTTTTTCACGAAGAATGAAATCTTCCAAAAGAGTTCCGCCGCGTTCACCGGCTTTCAGGGAATTTTGATTGTCGTTTACTTTCACTCCCTGGTTGGTAGTGAGAAACTGTCCGGCGCTGTCTTCTGTATCTTTTTCAAGATCCGCCATCTTTTTATTTGAGCTAGTTTCTGTGTTGTTTTTCTTTGCCATGATGATTAATTTTTTATTTATAATCAATTTGAATTTACATCCGTTATTTATATCTCGTCAGCAGAAACAAATTCAGAAGCAGAAGTTCTTCTCAAAAACAGAAGTGCATTCCCAGAAGCAAAAAACAGAAAGGATTTTAAAATTAGCATTAAAAATTTTAATGAAAAAAAGTTATTGAATTTCTGCTCAAAACAATCATTATATTCGTCTGCCAAAAAATAGTTTTAAAAATTTAATTTCCAATTGCTTATGCAGAAATCAAATTTAATAAAAGAGCGTTTTTATTCCCTTGATGTTTTTCGTGGCGCTACTGTTTGCCTCATGATTTTGGTAAATAATCCCGGGAGCTGGTCTAATATTTACGGACCATTGGAGCACGCAGAATGGGATGGAGTTACACCTACCGATTTGGTTTTTCCCTTTTTTCTTTTTGCTGTAGGAAATGCAATGGCTTTTGTAATGCCACGTTTGCAGGCGGGTGGCGCTTCAATATTCTGGAAAAAAGTGATTAAACGAACTTTACTGATCTTTTTAACCGGCATTTTTCTTAACTGGATGCCTTTTGTAAAATGGGATAACAATGCGCTTGTTTTTAAACCATGGAGTTATTTGAATGCAGCAGGAAATGCACAGGGAATAAGGATCATGGGTGTTTTGCAACGAATTGCGCTGGCATATTTTTTCGCCTCTGTTATCGTTTATTATTTAAAAATCCGCGGCGCCTTTGTTGCTTCCTGTATTTTACTTTTAGGATACTGGGCAATATGTGTAGCTGCCAATCCTGCAGATCCATTTAGCATTTACGGATGGTTTGGAACTCATATTGACCAGGCTATTTTAGGTGATGCGCACATGTATCATGGCGAATGGCAAAATGGTCGCCCGGTAGTATTTGATCCTGAAGGACTGATGAGTACGTTTGGCGCAATTGTGCAGGTGGTTTTTGGATATTTTGTGGGTGATTATATTATCAAAAAAGGGAAAAATGCAGAAATGATCAATGGCTTGTTTGTAGCAGGCGCTGTTTTTCTTTTTGCAGGATATGCCTGGGATATGCTTTTTCCCATCAATAAGAAAATCTGGACCAGTTCTTATGTCGTTTATACGACCGGCATGGCAATGGTGATACTTGCCGTTATGATTTATATCATTGAAATAAAAAAATGCAAAGGCTGGCTTAGCAAATTCTTTGATGTATTTGGGAAAAATCCGCTTTTTATTTTTGTATTAAGTGGATTTTTACCGCGCTTAGTTGGATTGATAAGAATTCCATCAGGTATAAATGCCAATGGAAAGCAACTTTATCTTACACCATTTGCCTGGTTTTATGAGCACATTTGCAAACCAATTTTCCCTGAAAATCTGAACAACGGCTCCTTGTTGTATGCACTTTTTATGATTACTTTTTACTGGCTGATCGTTTATTGGATGGATAAGAAGAAGATTTATATAAAAGTTTGATGCTGAATAGTGAATAATGAATAGTGAATGGTTAATTAGCTGTCTTTTCAACAATTAATCCGCTTAATAGCTTGAATGTCTGAATAATGCTTTCCTGAAGAAGACTCAGATCAATATCATCTAAATAACTTAATTCTTGTGCAATATCCAATGCAGCATCAATTTCAACTATTGACCCCCTTGAAATTTCATAAAATCTTTTTCTTTCTATTTGCGATTTCCTGGAAGAACCTTCTGCAATATTGAGATGTACAGATAATGCAGCCCTTCTTTATCTGACTAATCATTGAAAATTTTTCATCAGAAGGTAAATGTTTTGTGAGTTTATAACATTCAATTACAAACTTTTTTCAAAAGGTATAAACGTTCAGCTTTTGATGGTTTAATTTTAAAAACATGTTATCAGGATTTTGGTTGTGAAGTAAATGATGAAACTTTAATAGCATCAAATTTAATTAAAAAAGGAATGCATTCACCATTTAATCGATTCATTATTCACTCGATTCATTATTCACGATAACAGCCTCACAGCATCTTTCGCAAAATACGTTGCAATCAAATCTGCACCAGCCCTTTTGATTGAGGTAAGGCTTTCAAGAATGGCTTTTTCTTCGTTGATCCAACCCATTTTGGCAGCAGCTTTTATCATCGCATACTCGCCACTTACATGATAGGCACTAACGGGAATGTGTACACGATTTTTCACTTCACGGATAATATCCAGATACGCCATTGCTGGTTTTACCATCACGATATCGGCACCTTCTTCTTCATCCATTAAAGCCTCTTTCACCGCTTCAATGCGATTTGCATAATCCATCTGATACGTTTTTTTATCACCAAAGCCCGGAGCAGAATCCAATGCATCTCTAAACGGGCCATAAAAACAGGAAGCATATTTTGCACTGTAAGCCATGATACCGGTCTTGGTAAAATTATTTTCTTCGAATGCTTTGCGAATTGCAAAAATTCTTCCATCCATCATGTCGCTGGGCGCTACAAAATCAGCGCCTGCTTTTGCATGACTCAGGCTCATCTTTACCAATGCATCTACCGTTGGATCATTTACAATTTCACCATTTTCTACAATCCCATCATGGCCATAGGAAGAGTAAGGATCGAGCGCAACGTCGGTCATAACAACCATCGCAGGCACGGCATCTTTTATTGCCTTAATACTTCTTTGCATTAATCCCCCGGGATTCCACGATTCTTTTCCTGTATTATCTTTTAATTCATCCGGCGCTTTGATAAATAATAAAACACTTTTAATTCCCATGCTCCACAATTCTTTCACTTCTTTTATAGTTCCATCCAATGAACGCCTGTAGTATCCCGGCATTGAAGGAATTCCAAATTCTACATGTTCACCTTCATCAATGAACATGGGTAAAATAAAATCACTTGGAGTAAGCGTAGTTTCTGCAACAAGACTTCTGATTGCAGGATTGTTTCTTAAAATCCGATATCTTTTTTGTAAATACATTATTATAAGTTTTTTAATGATTCAGGGTGTCTGTTTGTATTAAATTTTCTCAATACAAGAACTATATTTTCTACTATTTGAAAGTAATAACAAAAGGAAAGGTTTTAAGTTTTATATCACGAATATTTTTATCTCCAGGAATGAAACTATAGAACTGAAGGTGTTCGTATAATTTTAAATAAGTGTCCTCAACTGATTTTAAAAACCTCTCGCCGGGGCCGATAGATTGTGCTTCATAATAAATAGAAGCATCCTCAGTTTCATGATAAGCAGTTAATGAAACTTGTAATCGGTATCGTCGGCATGCTCAATGATTTCTTTTAAAACCTCCTTTTTATTTGTAAGAACCATGGTTATTATTTTTTACAAATTTACCTGAAATTTCAATCATTTATTTTGATCAGTCCATTCCTGAGGATTCAAGCAAACTTCCAACAATTTTTCCTCTTCGCTTCCATTTTCAGGCTGGTAATTGTATTCAAAACGCACTGTCGGCGGAAGACTCATTAAAATACTTTCTGTTCTGCCATTGGTTTTCAGCCCAAATAAAGTTCCACGGTCATGAATAAGATTGAATTCAACATAACGGCCTCTTCGTATTTCCTGCCAATATTTTTGAGCGGCAGTAAACGAACAATTTTTACGTTTTTTTACAATCGGAATATAAGCGGGAATAAACGCGTCACCACAAGCTTTGCTGAAACTGATTAAAAAGTCTGCATCATGTTTTTCATCCGGTTTCAGATAATCATAAAAAATTCCACCGATGCCTCTACGTTCGTTATTTCTATGCGTGTTCACAAAATAATCATCGCAATTTTTTTTGAATGTGGGATAGAAAGAAGGATCAAATTCATCACACACATTTTTATAAGTCTGGTGAAAATGTTTTGCGTCTTCTTCAAATAAATAATAAGGAGTAAGATCGGTGCCACCGCCAAACCAACGATCAATTACTTCATCTTTTTCGTTATACAATTCAAACAACCTGTAATTGCAATGAACCGTCGGGACAAAGGGATTTCGTGGATGCAATACCAGACTCAAACCACACGCAAACCATTTATTGCCTTCAATTTTTAACTGGCTTTTCATTGCTTCAGAAACATTTCCAAAAACAACCGAAGTATTTACACCACCCTTTTCAAAAACATTTCCGTCGCTGATTACTCTTGTTTTTCCTCCTCCGCCTTCTGTTCTTTGCCATTGGTCTTCTACAAATTTTGCTTTACTGTCACACTCTTCCACTGCTGCACAGATACGGTTTTGAAGCGATTCAATATATTTTATCCACTCCTCTTTCATATTCATTTCAAAAAGGTTTATTCTAATTTACCACGATTATCCATTCACCACTCTTTCACAGCATCCACAAAAGCCTTTGCATGATCAACCGGAATATTCGGGGTAATTCCGTGTCCGAGATTGGCAATATATTTTTGAACCCCAAATTCACGAATCATTTTCTGCACTTCTTTTTTAATTTCAGAAACGGGTAATAATAACTTTGCCGGATCAAAATTCCCCTGCAAAGCGATTCTATTTTGTGTCATTTCTCTTGCTGTTTTTGGAGAAATACACCAATCAATTCCTAAGCCGCAAGCACTTGTTTCACTCAAATCTTTCAACGCATACCAGCTTCCTTTTGGAAATAAAATTACGGGCACATAATCTTTTAAAGCATCTGCAATCTGGATTAAATAAGGTTGGGCAAACAGCTTAAAATCTTCAGGGCTTAAACAACCGCTCCAGCTATCGAAAACCTGCACAACATCAGCGCCAGCCTTTGTCTGAGCTTTTAGATATTTGATTGTTGTATCAGTAATTTTTTGTAATAATTGGTGTGCAAGATCAGGCTCAGTAAAACAAAACTGTTTCGCTTTTTCCCATGTTTTACTTCCTTTTCCTTCTACCATGTAACACAAAATGGTCCAGGGAGCTCCGGCAAATCCAATCAATGGAACCTCTCCGTTTAATTCCTGTTTTGTTAACGCCAAAGCCTTCATTACATAATCCAGTTTTTCTTCCACTGCTTCAGTAAACAAACAATTAATGTCGTTTTGTGTTTTGATAACATTTGGCAACAATGGGCCCTTTCCTTCTTCCATCAACACTTCCACACCCATCGCCTGAGGAATTACCAAAATATCAGAAAAAATAATGGCCGCATCAACGCCAATTATTCTGACAGGTTGCAAAGTAATTTCAGCTGCGAGTTCCGGTGTTTGAACCCGTGTAAAGAAATCATATTTGTCACGCAGCCTGATGTACTCCGGCAAATATCTTCCTGCCTGGCGCATCATCCAAACCGGCGGTCGCTCTATGTTTTCCTGCCTTAAAGATCTTAATAAAAGATCGTTTTTTAATTCACTCATTTAAACAGTTTTTATTGTGCTGAAATATTTTATCACATCAGCAATTAGTTTTTCAGTATCAGGATATTCTGAAATTACCGTATGATTTTTTGAAAATATTTTTACTTCTTCAGCGGTTGTTTTACCAATTGAAAAAACTACGGTTTCTTCTTTCAAAATATTTTTTTTAAAAAAACTTCTCACGGCGCTGGGGCTAAAAAATAAAATGCCATCATAATTTTTTGAAACCGTCTGTGGCTTCTCAATTGTTTGATAAACAACCAATTCTTCCATATTAATTCCATTATTTTTTAGTTGCTCAGGCAAAAGGTCTTTTCTTTGATTTCCGGAAAAGAAAATAATTTTTTTTACTGAATTATCCTTGATTATTTTTTGAGAAAGTTCTGCTTCATCCTTTGCTGTGCCAGCAATTGAACAATTTATAAAAATATTTTCAATCGTTTTTTCTGTAGCGGGTTCAATACAAAATATTTTCCAATTGGTTTTGGAAGAAACAACTTTTCCTACTGCATTTACAGCATTTGAACTGGTAAAAACGGCAGTAATATTTTGCACCGATAATTCAAGAATCCGGTTTTTTACTTCTTCAGAAACCGATTCTTTTGTTTCAATAAAATTCAATTCATCAATACAAATATTTTTTTCGGCAGCAAGTTGATTTAACGAACCGCTGATTTTTTTTGTACTTAATATTTGAATTTTATTTCGCATTTCTTATTTCATAAATTACCTGCTTCGCCTTTTCATTTTTCAAAATTTCATTTGCAGCAGTCACCCCTAAATCACTTTTATGTTCCCATGAAGCTTCCTGATGGATATCAAATGTTTCTTTTCCATCCACACTGCAAACATTCCCTTTGAAAATAATTTTGTCATTCTCCAAAACGGCCAGAGCGCTGATTGGAGTTGAACATCCACCTAACAAAGTCCTTAAAAAATCACGTTCAATGCGTGTACAAATTTCAGTGGCTTCATCATTTAATAAATGAACAGCTTCAAAAGTAAGTTGATCTTCTTCTCTGCAGGAAATGGTGATGGCACCCTGGGCCGGAGCCGGAATCATCCAATCCAAATCAATAGAATTTTCCGGTCTTAAATTAATTCTTTCCAAGCCTGCTGCAGCAAAGATGACACCATCCCAATCGTTCTCTTGCAATTTTCTCAAACGGGTATTTACATTTCCGCGCAAACTTTCAATTACATCATCCGGATAGCGATGAAGCCATTGCGCTTTGCGACGAATGCTGCTGGTGGCGATGGTCAGTGGTGAATGTTGAATGGTGAGGAGTGAATCCGGCTCATTATTGACCATTGGCCATTGATTATTCACCACATCTCTTTTAAAAACCAAAATATCCTTATACGAAGCACGCTTTAAAACCGCTGCCTGCCTGATTCCTTTTGCAGGCTGCGTAGGCACGTCTTTCATAGAATGAACGGCAATATCAATTTGTTTTCCTAATAAGGCAGCGTCGAGGGTTTTTGTAAATATTCCCTGGACGCCCAATTCATAAAGAGGAGTGACTGTGTTGATATCACCTTCACTTTTGATGAAAATCAATTCTGAATCAATTCCATTTTTTTTAAGGAGATCCTTAACGTGTGAAGCCTGCCATGTTGCTAATTCACTTTCTCTTGTACCTATTTTAACTGGCTTTTTCATAATTCATTTGAAGGTAGCTATTCAAAGCGAGCAGGGCTTGGCAACCCTTATTATCTTTTTCTTTCAGTCGTACGGCAAGAGCGGAAACTACCTTATGAATATTTTCGTAATCATTATTTTCACTGAAATATATTTCACTTATTTGAAAAAGCTGAGATTTTACTATGCGCAATAATGGATTATTAAATTGTTGACGATGCCAATCTTCAAGACTACCCAGGGTTTCATTAATGATTGCCAATGCTTTGGGCACCTCCGCCTGTCTGTTTGCAATTGTTTTATCAAGTATCCGGGATACTTCATCTACATTTAAAAGAGTGATTCCAGTAATGTTTTTAACGTCAGGATGTACATTTTGAGGAACAGAAAGATCCAGTATCAGGTGCGATTTACCAGCATTAAAAAAAGAAGGAAGGATGGTATAATTTTTGGCAGCAGAACTTACAATAATAACATCCGCTTCACCCGCAGCATCGGGTAAATTCTCATAAGAAACAAACTCAGCGTCATATTGCTTCGCCAATTCCAAAGCCTTTTCATTGGTTCTGTTTGCAAAAGAGATAACAGCTCCGGGTAAATAATCTTCCAGATTTTGGGCTATATGATTTCCAAATTTTCCCGTACCAACCAAAAGAATTTTTTTATTAGTAAGATCTTTAATTTTTTCTTTTATTATTTCTATGGCAGCATACGAAACAGATACAGTTCCGGAACTTAATTTTGTTTTTGTTTTAATTTCTTTCGAAACCTGTAATGCATAATTGATTGCACGTTCCATGAAACTATTCAGACTGCCGCATTCTTTTGCAATCTTTGCTGAATGTTTTAACTGTGATAGTATTTCATAATCGCCTATTATCTGTGAATCCAGCCCTGATGACACTTTGAACAAATGCTCTATAGCATCTTTTCCGCTAAAAGAATAGCTCTGTTCTAAAAACTCTTCTCTGGTGGAATCAGTATTGTCACAAAACATTTCAACAAGCACTTGCGGATCAGGGCTTAAACCATAAATTTCTGTACGATTGCAGGTTGAAAGTACAAGGCATCCGGCAACCTTTTTGGCAGCAGCCTGGTTCAATAATACGATAGATTGATCCGGGGTAATAGAGAATTTATTCCGAACATTCATATTACTTTTCCGGAAATTAATTCCAACAATACAGAAACTATTTAATGAGTTATTATATGTAGTATTTGCAGCATCCATTGATTCTTACAAAAATATTTTTAAAAAGTTCTTAAAAAGTCATTGTCTGGTCATTAAAGCCCATCATTGCCTTCGATTCATCAAAATGAGATGCGAATTTCGATAATTACTTTTTATAAAAAAAAACAATGGTTAGTAATAAACATGATTTTTATCATAATTATTTCTGATCTTCCCAAGTTATCATAGAACATCCGTCAATTTCATTTTAGAACCGTTTATTATAAATGATGGCCGCAAAGATAATTCCTATCTTTCTTCCATGTGGAACTTTTGATAAATAATAATCCGCGCTTTTAATTTTCAAAAGTAGCGGAAGCATTTCAGGACTACAACATTTCTGAGATCTGTAAATCAGTAGAGAAAAAAAACAATAAAAGGTTACAAAAAGTATGGAGTTTTTAAAAAGTTGAAAGTGAGGGGAATTTTGTAGATTGTTCGGGTTGAGTATCTTCTTAATTAAGATTGATATGGTGATTCTATAACGTATAAAAATCTGTCCCAACTTCCGGATTTTCATCTATTTATGCAATGTCTTATGACTTCATAAATTGCCCATTAGTATCCGACGGATTTTCATTACAACTAAAAATATTCAACAGTTTATTTTTAGCAGATCTTACATTTGCAACTAATTAAAAGCCATGGCATCAACAAAAACAAATAAAGGAGTTATATTAATAAATCTTGGCTCACCGGATTCCACCAACGTTTCTGATTTAAAAAAATATCTCAATGAATTTTTAATGGATGAAAGAGTCATTGACAAACCATGGCTCCTGAGAGCATTGCTGGTAAAAGGAATTATTGTTCCTTTCAGAGCGGCAAAATCTGCAGAAGCATATAAACAAATATGGATTGAGGAAGGTTCACCTTTAATAGTTTATACGCAAAAATTAAAAGAAATTTTAGAGGAAACAATAGAAGAACCTGTGGAGATAGCGATGCGCTATGGCTATCCGTCTCCTGAAGTTGCATTTGATAAATTATTAAAAAGAAACCCATCACTTGAAGAAGTGATTGTGTTGCCGCTTTATCCGCATTATGCCATGTCGAGTTATGAAACCGCTGTAGAATATGTGAAAGATTTTTATCGAAAAAATAAGTATCCTTTTAAATTAGATTTTATCAAGCCTTTTTATAATGAACTTAACTATGTGAACGCCCTTGCAGAAAATATGAGGCCTTATTTGAATCAACCCTATGATCAGATTTTGTTTAGTTATCATGGCATTCCTGAAAGGCATATTCGCAAAAGCGACATAACCGGCTGCCATTGCTTGGAAACAGAAAATTGTTGTGAAACAGATTCACCGGCACATGAATTTTGTTACAGGCACCAAATAAGAACCACCACCAAATTAGTTACGGAGAAACTGGGAATTCCTCAGAATAAATACAGTATTTCATTTCAATCAAGGCTGGGCAAAGGCTGGCTTACGCCCTTTACCGATATCAGGCTGCAGGAATTACCGGCTGAGGGTGTGAAAAATCTGTTGATTCTCTGCCCTGCGTTTGTAAGCGATTGCCTGGAAACGCTGGAAGAAATAGCGATGAGGGGAAAAGAAATTTTTTTAAATGCCGGCGGAAAATCTTTTACCATGATTCCTTGTTTGAATACGAATCCATTGTGGGTAAAAGCAATCGCTGGTTATGTTACTGAATTTTAGAATTAAAAATTAAGAATTAGAAAAGCACGGGAAAGCATTCAACATTCACAACTCACTATTCACCACTCACGATCATGTATTTCTACATTAAAGCCCTACATATCATTTTTGTGGTTACCTGGTTTAGCGGACTTTTTTATATTGTCAGACTGTTTGTATATACTGCTGAAGCGAACGAAAAACCGGAACCCGAAAAATCTGTTCTCCTGAAACAATTCAGCATCATGCAAAAGAGATTGTGGTACGGCATTACCTGGCCTTCCGCAGTTCTTACCTTAGTGTTTGGAACATGGATGGGAATATTATATGGAGCACTGCCAACATGGCTCTTGGTAAAACTTTTCTTTGTTGCGGCATTATTTATTTACCACATTACGCTGCATCTTATTTTTCGCCAGCAACAAAAAGGGATCTTTAAATATACATCTCAACAGCTCAGAATATGGAATGAAGTAGCTACTCTTTTTTTAATTTCAATAGTAATGCTTGCTGTGGTAAAACAATTGCTAAGTGTGGCCTGGAGCATAGGGGTGCTCATTGCCTTTACCATTGTTTTACTTTCGGCTATTAAGATTTATAAAAAGTACCGGAAGGCGTGAATTTCTAAAAATAAGAATGGCCGATATTCATTAGTTTACTAAACTGCGATTATCAAACCCGGAAAATATCAGACAAGCATTGTTACAGGATTCTCTAAAAATTTCTTCAAAGTCTGCAGGAAAGCAGCGCCCACAGCGCCGTCTATGCTTCTGTGATCGCAACTCATGGTTACTTTCATCACATTGGTTACTGCAAAACCGTCACCTTTTTTCACTACTTTTTCTGTAATGGCTCCTACAGCAAGAATAGCGCTATCCGGCGGATTGATGATTGCAGTAAACTGATCAATATCCATCATTCCGAGATTGGAAACTGTAAAAGTATTTCCCGTAAATTCTTCCGGCTGAATTTTTTTATTTCTTACTTTTTCATACAGTTGATTTGTATCCGCGGCAATTTGAGAAAGTGATTTCTGATCAGCAAAACGAACCACAGGCACAATCAATCCATCAGGAACCGCAACTGCAGAGCCTATATGAATGTGGTTATTCCTGCGAATAAAATCGCCCATCCAACTACTGTTTACTGCAGGATGCTGGCGTAGCGCCATAGCGCAGGCTTTTATCACTAAATCATTGAAGGAAACTTTTACCGGGCTCACCTCATTTATCGCTTTGCGGGAATTGATGGAATTATCCATATTAATTTCCATGGTGAGGTAGAAATGCGGCGCCTGGAATTTACTTTCGCCCAATCTGCGTGCAATGGTTTTACGCATTGGTGAGTTCGGAATGTCTTCATGGCTTTCCTGTCCGGTTGGTGCAAAAGGTTGAACCGGTTTTGCTTCAGCAGCTTTTTTGCCTTCTTCTTTTGGAGCAGCTGCAGGCACGTAAGAATCTACATCTTTTTTGATAATCCTTCCCCCATCGCCGCTGCCGGGAACCTGTGAAATATCAATTCCTTTTTCGGCAGCCAATCTCTTTGCAAGAGGTGATGCCTTTATTCTTCCGCCTTCATCAGAAGAAGTTTGAGCGGGTTGTTTATTCTGAGCCCCCGGTTGAGCTGCAGGTTGTGGCTCTTCCGTTTTTTCAGAAGTTTTTTCTTCTGTTTTTGCAGGTTTATTTGCCGCATTTTTTTCTGCTTCTACAAATGCGCTCACATCAGTTCCGGGATTACCTACGATTGCAATAATGTCATTTACTTTTGCTGCTTTTCCCGCTTCTACACCTATGTATAAAAGCGTTCCTTCTTCATAACCAACGACATCCATTGTGGCTTTGTCAGTTTCAACTTCGGCCAGCGAATCATCTGCTTTTACTTTATCTCCTACTTTTTTATTCCATTGAATTATTTTTCCCTCTGTCATTGTATCACTCATCAAGGGCATACGAATTACTTTGGCGCCTTCAGGCAATTTTGCTTCTGCAGAATCACCTTTCCTGAACTCCACATCCGCCGTTTTATCGTCACTTTGTTTTTCCTGTCCGGCTGCTATCGCTTTTTCTTCATTTTCATTTTTCCTGGGAAGTTGTTCCGCATTTTTTTCCACTGCTGCTTCTTTCTTATTTTCTTTATTTCCTTTTTTATTTTCTTCTTCTAAAAGTGGTTTGTAATCCTCTCCGGGGTTTCCCACAATGGCAAGAATGCCTTCTACGGGCACAGATTTCCCTTTTTCCACGCCGATATACAACAGAGTACCTTCGTTATAGCTTTCAAGTTCCATCGTTGCTTTATCAGTTTCCACATCGGCGAGCAAATCACCGGGCTTAATTTTATCACCAACTTTTTTGTGCCATTCCACTATCACACCTTCGGTCATAGTATCGCTCATTCGTGGCATTCTAATCGCTTCCGCCATAATATTATTGCTGTTTTTTATTAAAATTTGAAGTGGTGAAATTAATGCAAAATCAGGAAATGATTTACAAGGTATTTTTTAGCATATAAAATTTCATTAAAAACATGTTGAAGAATGTGCAGCAAACCAATAAATTAGTCAGATAGCGATTTTGTGCCAGATGGCAGTAGCAGTAATATTTTTGCAGAGAAAATTTCGATAGTTAAGTATGGATCAATCAAGGCCAGCAGAACTCTTCCTTTCTTATCTTATTCGTATTCTTCTCCCTTCCCTTATACGTGGCTGCTACTGCATTCGTAATTGATAGCGTTCCAATGCGTTACCACTGCGTTAATTAAGGCAGTGGTAACGCAGTGGAGCCTGAAGAGGTACAAAGAAGATAACTGGCAAACATAGAGCATACAATTAACGAAAATAAGAGTAATATATTCAATTCTGCCAATACAGAATGATTCAAAGGAATTCTTTGAAAGAAGCTTACAAATATTCTTATGTATATTATTCTAATAAACTTTCTTGAAAAATCTGTTTTGAAAAACTTTTGCAATGTGCAGTAAACGGACAAATAAAGCAGATTCTCATTTTATTTAAGTTACTGTCCGGTAAATCTTTATTGTTTTTGCAAAAAATCATTCTATAATTGCTGGAAGTTTTACTTAATTTTATCTGCTGATAATCCCGGAGCACAGTTGTACAATATAACTGATACAATCTCCGTTTTAATTTGCCGGAATTATTAAGAATCATTCAAATAACTGGTCATCCCCGCATGAGAACTTCCCGATATGTCAAGATAATTTTGCTATTGCTGTTGCCTGTCTCAGGCTTTTCGCAATTCAGAAAATATTCCAATGAATTTTTAAATATCGGCGCGGGAGCCCGCGGATTGGGTATGGGAGCGGCCCAGGCTGCTTCTGTAATTGATGGAACTGCAGGATACTGGAACCCGGCTGCTTTGGTTGGTGTTCAGGATTTTCCGCAAATTAATTTGATGCATGCCAGTTATTTCGACAACATTGGCAAATACGATTATGCAAGTGTGGCCATTCCGGTAAACGATAATAAACGCGTTTTAGGATTATCTGTTTTGCGTTTTGGCGTGGATGATATTCCGAATACGCTTTTCCTGGTGCAGCCGGATGGAAGTATTAATTATGGAAATGTGACTTCTTTTTCTTCGGCTGATTATGCGTTTCTTTTTTCTTTTGCCCAAAAAATAAAAGATGAGGACAACTTCAAAATGAGCTTCGGCGCTAATGCAAAAGTAATTTACCGGAAAGTAGGCCACTTTGCAAACGCCTGGGGATTTGGGCTTGATGCAGGATTTAAAATGCAAAAAAATAACTGGAGCCTGGGGGTTGTAGCCAAAGATATCACCACTACTTTTAATGCCTGGTCATTTCATTTTACCGAAAAAGAAAAAGAGGTACTTTATTTAACTGAAAATGACATCCCGGTAAAATCTACGGAGCTAACGGCGCCACGCCTTACCGTTGGCAATTCTTATAATTTCAAAATAGGATCTTCTGTAAACCTGCTTGCGGAAGCTGATTTTGATTTCACTTTTGATGGCAGAAGAAATACCATTATCAGCAATAATACTATGAATATAGATCCGCATGCAGGATTGGAACTTGGAATAAAAAATGTATTTTTCGTTCGTGCCGGCATTTCTAATTTTCAAAAAGCATTGGCTGATGGTGATACCACTAATCAAAAAAGAGTGTGGATCTATCAGCCAAGTTTAGGTGCAGGTTTCAAGATAAATAATGTGAGCATTGATTATGCTTTTACCAATCTTGCCAATCAATCCAATCCTTTATATACCCATATTTTTTCATTAAAATTTGATCTGACTGCAAAAAAAGAAAGTAAATAATACCATGAAAAAACTAATTGCCCTGTTTTTTATTTTCATTATTGCTCAGGCAAATGCGCAATATTCCAATAGCTGGATCGATTATAATAAGATCTATTACAAGTTTAATGTAGGTTCCAACGGGCTCTATCATATTACTCAATCAGCATTAAATGACCTGGGGCTTGGAAATATTCCTGCCGAACAGTTTCAGCTTTGGAGAAACGGGCAGGAAGTTACTTTATATACAAGCACTCCTTCAGGGCCGTTGCCTTCGGAAGGTTTTATTGAATTTTGGGGACAGATGAATGATGGTAAAGCAGATACCAAATTATACCGGGTTGCGGATTACCAACTAACAGATCACACAAGCTTACAAACCGACACAGCTGCGTATTTTTTAACCGTTAATCCCGCAGGAAATAATGCCAGGTACGCAGACAATCCAAATAATGTCGCAGGAACCACTTTAACACCTGAACCGTACTTTATGAATGTGAAGGGAAATTATTTTAAAAACCAACTGAATCCGGGGTATGCACAGAATGTAGGCACCTATGTTTATTCATCTTCGTATGACATTGGAGAAGGATGGTCAAGCTCTGATATTTATCCGAACAGGCGATTGGCTGCAGGCTTTACTTTATCAAACATTTATCCTGCCGGTCCAGGCTTTTCTATAAAATTCGGCGCAGCAGGTACCTCTATTAATGATAGAAACATCCAGGTAAAAGTTCTGAATACAGTTATAGACAACGAACCGATGCCTTACTTTACTTATCTGAAAAAAGAACTAACCAATTTGCCGATGAGCCTGCTGAGCAGCAGTTTGGATAATATTCAAATTTATTTTGAAAATACTTCTGCTGTTTCTACAGATCGATATGTGGTTGCCTTTGATGAAATAACCTATCCAAGCAAATTTATTTTCAATAATCAAACAGATTTTTATTTTCAATTGCCGGCAACTAATACGGGCAATTACCTGATAATTGATAAGTTTAATTATGGATCAGCAGCGCCTGTTTTATTTGATATTACCTCTAATAAAAGATATACCGGTGATATCAGCACTCCAGGAAAAGTGAAGTTTGTACTTCCTCCTTCTGCTATTACTTTAAGAAAATTCCAGTTGTCGAGCGAAGACCCAACCATTGTCCGAAACGTTACCAGCTTTCAACAAAGGAGTTTTGTAAATTATGCATTATCAGCAAACCAGGGAAACTATTTAATCATAAGCAATCCCATACTTTACACCAGTTCTACCGGTGTAAATAATGTAGATCTTTACAGTCAATACAGGAGTTCCGCAGCAGGCGGAGGCTATCAGACAAAAGTGATTGACATCAATCAACTAACCGATCAGTTTGCTTACGGCATTAAAAAGCATCCGTCTGCAATTAAAGATTTTATTCAATATGCTGCAAGCACTTTTTCAGTTATGCCCAAATATGTTTTTTTAATTGGGAAAGGAATTGAATATGATCAATACACAGTGAATCAAAGCAGCCAATATGCCGACAGGTTAAATCTTGTTCCCACTTTTGGCGCACCGGCATCAGATGTTATGCTCGTTTCGCCCTATGGTAGTATTGTTCCTACTGTTCCGGTAGGAAGGCTATCGGTAATTTCTGGTGATGAAATTGCCAATTACCTTGAAAAAATTAAAGATTATGAGGTAACAGAAAAATCAACGACCCAAACTCTTGCCAATAAACTATGGATGAAAAAAGTAGTAAACATTGTGGGAGGAGCCGATAGTTCGGATAATGATCTTTTTGGCTATTATATGAATATCTATAAAAGTATTTTAGAGGACACGCTTTTTGGAGGAAATGTGGAAACCTTTTCGAAGGGTTCCAGTGCATCAGTACAGTTAGTTGCAACCCAGCGTATCAGCGATCTTTTTAGCAGCGGCATCAGCATCCTTAATTATTTTGGACATTCTTCTGCCACTACGCTGGCGTTTAATTTAAACGATCCGAGTGAATATAATAACAATGGCAGATACCCTTTCTTCCTAATCAGTGGCTGTACTGCAGGAAATAATTACATCTATGATACCCTCCGTATCACACAAAATAACTTGTCTATTTCTGAAAATTTCGTGTTGTCAAAACAACGCGGAAGTATCGGCTTCCTGGCAGATACCCATTTGGGAATTCCGCCCATGCTAAACGATTATAACACCCAAATGTTTCACCAAATTGGAGATGTCAATTACGGAAATTCTATCGGGAATGACATGAAAACCACCATCCGGAATTTGGGAGGCAATAATGCTTCTTTGGATTATCTGTTAAGGATTCATTTGGAAGAACTGGCGCTGCATGGAGATCCTGCGCTGGTAATAAATCCTCAGCCAAAACCTGATTATGTAATCGAAGATCAGAACGTAGTTCTCAATCCACAGTTTATTTCAGTTTCTGAAAATAATTTTACGTTAAAAGCAAACTTCTATAATATCGGCCATGCTGTTTCAGATTCTATCACTATTCTTGTAAAAAGAACTTATCCAAATGGAACTTCAGATATTCTTTTACGACAAAGAATCCCTGGCACATATTACAGTGACTCTATTTACATGATTGTGCCGGTTATTTCTACCCGCGATAAGGGCCTTAATAAAATTACCATCACATTGGATGCAGATAATAATGTGGATGAATTATCTGAAAGCAACAACAGCATTACCAAAGAGTTTTACATTTATGAAGATGAAGCAAGGCCTGCATATCCCGCAGACCTGGCCATTGTGAATATTGCTAATCAGAAATTATATGCTTCTACCTCAAACCCAATAAGTGATCCAAAAGATTATGTAATGGAAATGGATACAACTCAGTTGTTCAATTCTCCTTTTAAAATCAGCCGTACCGTGCATCAGGGTGGCGGTTCAATGGAATTTGATCCCGGAATAAGTTATACAGATAATACCGTTTATTATTGGCGGGTTGCGCTGAAACCGGTTTCCGGTGTTGCTTCAGATTATCACTGGAATTATTCTTCATTTATTTACCTGTCGAATAGTTCGACCGGAAGCAATCAATCTCATTACTTTCAACAATTACAATCTGATACTCAAAATATCCGGTTGGCAGATACAACCAGGCAGTGGCATTTTTCCACTGTACTAAATCTTTTTGAAATAAGAAACGGTGTTTTTCCTGATGCAGGTAGCACAGCCGGTGATTGCAAAGCCAGCATTAACGGATGGGATTTTACAAAAGGAATTTGTAATACCGGGAACAATCTCATTTTTAACGTTATTGACCCACTTACTTTAAAACCGTGGTACAACACTTATGGCACCGGTATTAGTGGAAGTTACCCTGCCTGCATACCCGAAAGAGCCGCAAACATTGTATTCAATACCGCTACCCAGCAAAGCCGGAATGCTGCGATGCGTTTCCTGGATTCTATTCCCGATAATTTTATTGTAATGGTGAGAAATATTACCGGGCCTGATTCAACAAAGGATATTTTTGCGCGTGACTGGGAAGCAGATACAATTGCTTTTGGTCAGGGAAATTCACTTTATAACCGGTTAAAATCCCAGGGATTTGTTTTAATTGATTCCTTTAACCGTCCGCGGGCATTTGATTTCGTTTTTCAAAAAAATAATCCTGACTTTGGGCCGCTCTTTGGTTTTACAAAAGGAACTACAGACCAGGTAGTGATAAAGAAAAATTTTATAACGCCTGACACACTTGGTTTTATTACTTCGCCAAAATTTGGCCCGGCAGTTTTATGGAAAGAAATGCATTGGCGTGGTACCAGCCTGGAACCTAATTCATCCGACAATCCTTCTGTACAAATTATTGGAATTGATTCGATCGGAAACAGCACCATTCTTTTTAATGTAAACAAAAACCAGCAGGATGTGGATATTTCTTCGGTTAATGCAGTAAAATACCCTTACATCCAATTAAGAATGCGAAATATTGACAGCATCAATTATACGCCTTACCAGCTTTCTTATTGGAGACTAAATTACCAGGCACCGCCGGAAGGAGCACTTACGCCAGGATTATTTTTTACCTCAAAAGACACTTTGAACCAGGGAGAAATTTTACACTTTGGAATTGCATTTAAAAATATCAGCCTTGCTCCATTTGACAGCATCAAAGTAAAATTGACCGTGATAGATAACAACAACGTTACACATATTTTGCAGGTGCCTCGTCAAAAACCCCTGATAAGCGGCGATACCATCACTTTGAAATATGATATTGACACGAAGAAGTTTAGCGGATTGAATACGATTTTTGTGGATTTTAATCCCGATAATGATCAGCCGGAGCAATATGTCTATAATAATTTTATGTACCGCAATTTTTATGTAAAAGCTGATCAATACAATCCTACAATGGATGTTACATTTGATGGCGTTCATATTTTGAACAGGGATATTGTTTCTGCAAGACCACACATTACCATAAAACTAAAGGATAATAATAAATCGCTGGCATTGAATGATACTTCTCTTGTAAAAGTTCAGATACAATATCCCGACGGTTCGTTGCACAATTATCGCTTTGATAATGACACAATGAGATTTACGCCGGCTAACCTGGCAACAGGTGAAAACACCGCAACAATTGATCTGACACCTGCTTTGCCGGGCGAAGATGATCAATATCAGTTAATAGTTTCGGGAAAAGATGTAGTAGGAAACGCAGCCGGCAAAACGGATTATCATGTTGACTTCAGGGTTATAAATAAACCAATGATTTCTAATTTTATGAATTATCCAAATCCATTTACCACTTCCACTGCTTTTGTATTTACTATTACTGGTTCACAAATACCACAAAACATCCGAATACAGGTTTTAACCGTTACGGGAAAAATAATCAGGGAAATTACGCAGGACGAATTAGGCCCGTTACATATTGGCAGGAATATTACAGATTTTAAATGGGATGGCACTGATATGTATGGGCAAAAAGTGGCTAATGGCGTTTATTTGTACAGGGTGCTAACAAATATGAACGGTAAATCAATGGATAAATTCAAAGATGGGGATTCAGATAATACCGATAAATATTTTACAAAAGGCTATGGGAAAATGTATTTAATGAGATAATTCTGAATTTACAATGTGTGATGTACAATGTGCGAAAACAGTAAACAAAGGGAATAATGAGAAAACTTCCCTGATAAAGTATTCAGGAGCGATGCAGTAAAGAAACAAATAAAAAGAATTCTATTTTCTAAAACAATACAACAATCTAACAGTAGAACCATTCAAAAGTATATAAACTCTCACATCTGCACTTTCACTCCATAAGCCAGATCTCCCGCATCGCCTAATCCCGGAACGATATATCCTTTCGCTGTAAGTTCATCATCAATATCACCGCACCAGATGGTAGCCAATGGTTCGGCACGCAATACATATTCAATTCCAACAGTACATGCAAGCGCGCAGGCAATGTGTATCTCAGAAGGATTACCTGCTTCGCGGATAAATTGCAAAGTTTTTACCAGAGAAGCACCTGTTGCCAGCATGGGATCTGAAATAATTACCACACGGTTTTCCATCTCCGGGCAACTGATGTAATCCAGACTTATTTCAAAACTTCCATCCGGATTGTGTTTGCGGTAAGCGCTGATAAATGCATTATCCGCTTTATCAAAATAATTAAGAAAGCCATTGTGCATTGCTAATCCGGCGCGCATGATGGTTGCAAGCACCGGTTGTTTTTCCAACACTTTACAATTAGAAATTCCCAGTGGCGTGGTGATTTCTTTTTCAACCCAGGGTAATTTTTTGCTGATTTCATACGCACATATTTCAGCAATATTCTCCAGATTTTTCCTGAATCTCATGCGGTCTTTTTGCACTTCGATATCCCGTAACTCGCTTATCCAGTTACTTATCAAAGAATGATCGTCACTCAGATTGATTACCATGGTTTATTTTTTTAAAACTTAAAGATAAAGGCAATTTTTCGCAAAGGTTGCCAACTTCAAAGATGGGCAACCTTGTAAATATTAAAGTTATAAATTTGGGCAAATCTAAATTTAAAACAGAGAAAAACTTTATGATTTATAATGCGATTGGTTTAATGAGCGGCAGCTCAATGGACGGCCTTGATATTGCTTTTGTAGAATTTACCGAAACGGCAGGTAAATGGGATTATGAAATAAAATGTGCCGCCTGTATTGAATATGAAAATGAATTGATTGAAAAATTAAAAAGCGCCATTCATTTTTCAGCGCGCGATTACCAGTTATTGCATACAGATTACGGAAGATATTTAGGAGAAAAAGTAAATGAATTTTCAGAGAAATTTCAATTACAACATAAAATAAGTCTGATCGCTTCGCATGGCCACACAACGTTTCATTTTCCTGAAAAAAAAATGACCCATCAATTGGGAGATGGCTCTGCAATAGCAGCTGAAACGCAACTGCCGGTAGTGACAGATTTGCGTTCCATGGACATTGCTTTTGGCGGCCAGGGTGCACCAATAGTTCCTTTGGGCGAAAAATTATTGTTTCCTGAAAATCATTATTTTTTAAACCTTGGCGGCATCGCCAATATTTCTATCAACAGTAAACAAACCCCACCTGACTACGTCTTACGGGCAGGAAATCGTACCAATCCTTATTTTGATAAAAATGAAATCATTGCGTATGATGTTTGTGCTGCAAACCGGGTTTTAAATATGCTTTCTTTAGAAAAAAATAAAGCATATGATGAAGATGGAAAAATGGCTTCATCCGGAAGAATAAATGAGGCGCTTTTAGAAAAATTAAATTCATTAAAATATTTTTCTCTTCCTTATCCAAAATCTTTAGCGAATAGTTTTGGAACCAATATTATTTACCCTTTAATTAAATCTTTTAATCTTAGTACAGAAGATTCTCTGGCAACTTTTGCGGAGCATATTTCCATTCAAATAAAAAATTCACTTCAATCTTATTTTTCAAAAACAGACCTCCAACAATTGATGATAACCGGCGGGGGCGCCTTCAATAAATTTTTAGTTGAAAGAATTTCAAAGTATTTACAGGAAATAAATTTTGAAGTTTTTATTCCCGCAGATGAAGTGGTCATTTATAAAGAAGCTTTGATTATGGCTTTGCTCGGAACGCTGCGCTGGCGGGAACAATACACTGTTTTATCATCAGTTACCGGAGCAACAAGAAACAGCATTGGCGGCGCTTTATGGCTTGGTACAGAAGCATGAAATTGTTTTTTGTTTAGGAAATATTTGTGCATCTCTCTGCTATTTTTGATTATTTTTCATTTTGAAAAAAAACAACAAATGAAAAAATATTTTAGCCTGATAATTCCTGCAGCAATGTTATTATTTGCCTGCAATGAAAATGATTCTCCAAAAGAGAAAAAAGACAGTTACGAACTAACGAAGAAGGAATTATTATCAAAAGAACAAAAAGATCCGACGGCTTTCATATTCATCAGCGGAAATAATAAAAAAAATATTGTAGGGCAAACGGTAGTAAGGGGCACTTTAACAAATAAAGCTTCCATTGCTGTTTTTAAAGATGTTGATATCGAACTATCTTTTTATTCTAAAACGAAAGCACTTTTGGAAACCGATAAAGAAACCATTTTTCAAATTCTGGAGCCGGGAGAAACAAAAGATTTTAAAACCAAATATTTTGCTCCAAAAGGCACTGACAGTGTAGGTTTGCAGGTGGTGGGAGCAAAAGTAATTGCGCATTAAAATACAGTAAAGCTTGCCTGTATCATTCAAACATGCAAGAAATAATTCACTTTCCTAATTTTCATTTTTAAGTAATCAGTTTGATGACGCGATTGAAACTTTTTTTATTTCTTGGCATTTTTCTATTTTCAACAAATAATGTTTTGGCACAATCAAAAAAATTTCGGGTAGTTGGATATTACAGCGGAAGCCCCACTTTGGTAGATAGCTTTCCGGTAGAGAAATTAATGCACATCATTTTTGGCTTTGCACATTTAAAAGGGAACGAATTACATATCAACAATGCCCATGATAGCGCGACGATACAGCAATTGACAAAATTGAAAAGCAGAAATCCGAAATTGAAAGTTTTAATTTCTCTTGGTGGCTGGAGTGGTTGCGCCACTTGTTCAGATGTCTTTTCTTCAAAAAAAGGCAGGAAAGATTTTTCAAAATCCGCCAGACAATTATGCGAACACTTCGGCACAGATGGAATAGATCTTGATTGGGAATATCCAGCTATTGCAGGATTCCCCGGTCATAAGTACCAGCAGGCGGACAAGGAAAATTTTACAAAACTGGTAAAACAATTGAGAAAATCTTTGAGTAAAAAATATGAAATTACTTTTGCAGCAGGTAGTTTCAAACAATATATTGATTCATCCATTGAATGGAAAAAAGTGATGAAGAAAATAAACTTTGTAAATCTGATGACCTATGATCTGGTAAACGGCTATGCTTCTGTAACTGGTCATCATAGTGCATTATATAGTACTGCACAACAATTTGAATCTACAAATCAAGCGGTAAATCAATTGATAAATTACAAAGTTCCAAAAAGTAAGATTGTGGTTGGTGCTGCTTTTTATGGCAAGGTGTGGGAAAATGTTGCAGACACCACAAATGGCCTTTATCAAAATGGAAAATACATTGGTAATATTATTTTTAGAAATTTTAATTCACAAATGTCCCCTGACAGCGGTTTTGTTTATCATTGGGATAGTATAGCTGAAGCGCCTTATTCTTATAATGCTGCAAAGAAAATATTCGTTACTTATGATGATACAAAATCAATAGCGCTTAAAGCAAAATACGCGTTAGACAAGGATCTTGGAGGAATTATGTTTTGGGAACTTGCTTATGATGCTTTTAATAACGGGCTTTTGAATGTAATAGATGAAGTGAAGAAAAGTTATAAAGATCAAAAGTAGCAGCCAGAGCCTCGTTAAAAAGTTCATGCAAAATTTGCAAAATAATCCTTAACAAATCCTTATCTCTCCCCCATTAATCTTTCTCTCTTTTTTTATTTCTCATATTCAGAACGGCTGTAAAATCCGCTTCCAATTAAAATATGAAAAATAAAATTCTACTTATCGTTGCTGTCCTTATTTCAAGTGTCAGTTTCGCACAAACAACTCCTTCTTTTGGAGTAAAAGCAGGTATTTTATCATCCAGCATGCGTGGTAATGCTGTTGATAATTTTAAAAATATTCTTGACTTCTCCAAAGGCGGAATTACTACAAAAGACTACACCGGATTTTTTGCGGGTGGTTATGCAACTATTCCTGTTACTGAAAACTTTTCAATCGAACCTGGAATTTATTATTCGTTAAAAGGTTATGAATTAGATGGTTCTTTAAATCTCAAAGGCCTTGATTTTTTAGGCGCTAATGCAAAAGCAATTTTACAATCTGAATATGTAGATGTACCCCTTTTATTGAAAGGTAATTTTGGCGGTTTCCAGATTTTTGCCGGCCCCCAAATATCTTATCTCGCTTCAGCAAACTTAAAAACAACCGCAGGAGTTTTAGGTATCAATTTATTAAACAAAACGATGGATGCCACTTCCCAATTTAACCGCTGGGATGCAGGCGTTACCGGTGGTATTGGTTATCAATTTTCAAATGGCCTAAATATTTCTGCTTCTTATGATTATGGCCTCTCTAAAGTGGATGCCAGCCGACGTGTAAATGCTTATAACAATGCGATAAAATTAGGAATAGGAATCAACTTCTGAAAAACAGAAAAAATCCCGGCTTATTGCTGGGGTTTTTATTGCTATAAAGATTTAGAACCTCTCAACTTTTTATTATTTCCTTTCTTGCAAAAAAAAATATTTCTAAAAACTGTACAAAAAAGACGCAACCGTTTGCGCATGCTGCTGCTCATTTATTTGTTTAAGTTTGATATGCAATTTCATTTTCTTACTCCTACTAACGAAGTAGCATACACGAAATTCTAAACAAATGAAGTCAATAAAAAATATTTTTCTATTCTCGAGTTTATTCCTGCTTCTTGGCAATTTAACCGCACAAAACAAAAAAGCAGATACCAAAGCTTTTTACCAGGAGAATTTTAAAACATCAGCGCTTCCGTCAGGCTGGTATATTCCAGCCGTGGGAAAGTGGGATCCACAGTGGATTGTAACAAACCAGCCATATCCAGGTTCGTATAAATTTCAACAACAGGCGCCGCCAATCGCTTCTCAAAGCCGCGGCTATCATCTGCAGTTTCAGGCCGGATATTTTACAGATGAAGATGTAGATAGCTGGATAAAAAAGAAAAATTATCCTGATGGTTATGTGGTTTCTGCACCCATAAATTGTTCAGGAAAAAATTCGGTGATTCTGAAATTCCAGCAAACTTTTCGCTGGTGGGATTATGGCAAAAGCGATTCTGCAGGATTATTTGTTGGAGTGAGTACAGATAGTATTCATTGGAAAGAATGGGACGTAAGAAATAACGTACCTCCTGCTACGGATATGTTTTCACCCATAAATGAAGAAATTAATATTTCCAAATGGGCCGCAAATCAGCCGAAAATTTATTTGCGTTTTTATTGGAAAGGCCTGATGGCGTGGTATTGGATGGTAGATGATATTTCGCTTTCAGAAGCCTACGATTATGATATAAGCGCAGTCAGGCTTACATCTCATACGGAAGAAGGAAATGTGTTTAAGAAAAAGGATAAACTTGTTTTAAAAATAAAAAATTCAGGCACAAAAAATATTACTTCGGATTTTAAAGTTTCAGTAAATATTGATGGAAAGAAAAATGATACTGTAACTGTTTCTGCCAGTAAACAAACTTTTAAGGCTGATTCTGAATTAGAAGTAAAGTTTACCAACCTTGATTTAAGTCTGACTCCAGCACATACTTTAAAGTTTGATGTTCTGTATAACGGTGATGAACAAACGAAAAATAATTTTCTTAAAATAAAAATAAATGCACAGGAAACTGCGCTTGGAAATTTGTCTGATTTTAAAATAAATAAAAACGAAGCCACCATTACTTCCGGTATTTCCAAAATAAAAGTCATTTTTTACCAGGACGATATTTTCCGCATCTGGCTTGCGCCCGATGGAAATTTTACCGACCCGACAGATGGTGATATTATTACAGAATATCCAACCATGAAAACACCTGTTAAAACTTCAGACGAAGGAAGTTATTACAAAATGCAAAGCTCAAAATGTGTAGTGCGTATTTATAAAACACCTTTGCGATTTGCCCTGTATGATGCATCCAATGAAAAGCGAATCTGGGAAGAAACCAAACCGCTCTTATTTGGAGCACACACCATTCAAACGATGAAGCGTGGCGTGGAAGAATATTTTTATGGATGCGGAATGCAGAATGGATATTTTTCTCATCGTAGTAAAGACATTCTGATAGAAAAAGGCGGCGGCTGGGATGCAGGAGGCCGCGCCAATCCAATGCCGTTTTATATGAGCACAAACGGGTATGGCGTTTTCAGGAATACTTTTGATGCAGGAAATTATTCTTTTAAAGACACGCTGAAATTTTCGCATGATGAAAATCGTTTTGATGCATTTTATTTTTACGGCCCATCATTAAAAAACATTCTTGGAGACTATACAGAAATCACCGGGAAACCTTTTCTGATGCCGCGTTGGGCATTGAGTCTTGGTGATGCCAACTGTTATAACAAGAAAGACCGAAAAGGAAATCCACAAACTACTCCTGCCGTAATTTCTACTGTCGCAGATAAATATATTGCAGAAGATATGCCTCACGGATGGATTTTGCCGAACGATGGTTATGGATGCGGTTATACTGATTTGCCTTTTGTTGTAAAAGAATTGGCGAAGCGCGGTTTTAAAACCGGTTTATGGACAGAAAACGGCGTAGATAAAATTGCAAAGGAAGTAGGAGAAGATGGAACACGTTTATGTAAATTAGATGTTGCCTGGGTTGGTCCCGGTTACAAATATGCATTGGATGCCTGCAAAGCCGCTTATAACGGAATTGAAAATAACAGCAATGCCCGTGGTTTTGTGTGGAGCGTGATGGGATGGGCGGGAACCCAGCATTATTCAACCGTCTGGAGCGGCGACCAAAGTGGAAACTGGGAATACATTCGCTTTCATATTCCTACAGTAATTGGTTCAGGATTATCGGGGTTTAATTGTGCCACCGGCGATGTAGACGGCATCTTTGGCGGAAGCGATTCCACTTATACCCGCGACCTTGAATGGAAATGTTTTACACCGGTTTTTATGGTAATGAGCGGTTGGGCAAAAAAAGATAAACAGCCCTATATTTCAGGATTTACAGGCATTAACCGCAAATATTTAAAATTGAAAATGCGGCTTACTCCTTACATGTACACCTATTGCGAAAAGGCTTACGAAACCGGTGTTCCTACATCAAGAGCCATGGTTCTTGAATATCCAAAGGACCCGGTAACATGGGGAACCAAAACACAGTACCAGTTTATGAATGGCGAATGGTTTTTGGTAGCGCCTGTATATAAAAGTGAAGGAAAGAGAGATAGTATTTATTTGCCGAAAGGAAAATGGATTGATTACTGGAACGGTCAGGAATATGAAGGAAGCAAATGGTTAAATAATTATGACGCTCCTTTAGATAAGCTTCCATTATTTGTAAAAGTCGGTGCCATCATTCCCATGTATCCACAAATGAATTATGACGGCGAAAGGCGCGCTGATACATTAACTCTTGATATTTATCCTTCCGGAAAATCTTCTTTTAATATGTATGAAGATGATGGAATTACGAGGGAACACCGTAAAGGCGCTTTTGCCAAAACATTATTTGAAGTGAATGCGGCAAAAAATATTGATGTTAGGATTCATCCTGCTATTGGAAATTATAAAGGCAAATATGAAAAGCGGGTTTATTTATTAGATGTTCATTGTAAAAATCCTTCTTCTGTTTTAGTTAATAATAAATCTATCAAAAAATTTTCTTCAAAAGAAGCGTTTGAAAAAGCAACTGTACCTGGTTTTTATTTTGATGAAAATGAAAAGAATGGAATGGTGCATGCCAAAACGGATTATTTAACAACGAATAAAACGCAGATGGTTGAATTGCGCTTTTGAAAAAATAAAAAAAGAAAGGCGGTAAGTCTCATCCTTTTTATTGAAATGAAAAAATTTCCAGCTTTTGGTTTTTAAGAACATAAATCAGCCGGTTGCTGATTTTTATAGCGGTATTATTTTGTAATTCAATCGGCAATTTATAAGTGATAACATCTGGCAATGGGGGAGTATATTTATAAATATTTTCCTTATCAAAGCCATAAATATTCTTTGAGAAAACTTCCATATCTGTCCAGTTTAAAAAGGTGAGCTTACTTTTAAAACTTCCGTAATAATCAAAAATATAAACACCTTTTTGAGGATCGTATAAATAAACAAATCCGTCGCGGTCAATGATTTTTACCGGATCAGGAGCAGAATCAAAAAGCAACCTGAAATCAATGGTTTCGGCAAGAAGATTGCCATTATCATCTATCTTTTTTAATTTGTTATCCTGCTCATCAAAAAGCCAGATATTATTATCATAAGAACTGGTAACAGCACGAACGCGAAAAATATTCTGCTTGCGCAAATTAATTGCAGTAACGACATTTAAATATTTATCCAATAAAACAATGGTAGAAAAATTTTCATAAAAAAGAATTGTTTTCCATGGATTTCCGGCATCCACATAAGCCAATTTCCCATATTTGGTTACTTCATTAAAAACGCCTACCGAATCTCCTTTTTCATTGTATTTTTTTAATTGATTTCCGGGTGTAATGAGATAAAGGGCACCGATATTATCAACTGTAAAAGAAGAAACGGGAATGTCAATTTGTTTTATAAACCGGAAAAGAGAATCTTGTTGTGCGAAAAGTGAAGATGCAAAAAAAATAATAAAACTAATAAAGAACAAAGCAATTTTTTTTCTCATGATTCATAATATTTCAATGAAACAACTCCATCTTCAAACACTGCATAGCTGTTGTATTTTATCCAATCACCAAGGTTGATATAAATACTTTCATCATTCAATTTATATTCAATTGGCAAATGCCTGTGACCAAAAATAAAGAAATCAACAGGCTTACTTTTTAAAGTTTCTTTTGCAAAAAGAATGAGCCATTCTTTTTCTTCACCCAAAAAATTTTCATCTTCTGTGCCAGCTGCTGCACGGCTTTTACGGCTGAAATAATCTGCTATTCCGATTCCTGCGGAAGGATGAAGCATTCCAAAAAGCGATTGCGAAAACCTGCTTCTGAAAATTCTTTTCATCATCTTATAACGATGATCGCCAGGACCTAATCCATCTCCATGTCCGATTAAAAATTTTTTTCCATTAAATTCAAATTCTTTTGCATCATGAAACACCTGAATGTTTAGTTCTTTTTCAAAATATCCATTCATCCACATATCATGATTTCCTACAAAAAAATAAATGATAATCCCACCGTCTGTCAGTTCGGCAAGCTTGCCCAGAATTCTTACAAAACCTTTGGGAACTACTTTTTTATATTCATACCAAAAGTCAAAAAGATCGCCCAAAATGAATATCACTTCAGCGTCTTTTTTTATTTCATCCAGAAATTTTACAACATGTTTTTCCCTCAACAGGCTCGATTCATAATCAGGAGCACCAAGATGAAAATCTGATAGAAAATATATTTTTTTTCCTGGTTTAAGTTGCATTGAAAATTATGAAAAATAATTAAAAAAGTTGGTTTACTGATCCTATTTTGATTTTTAGCCCAAAATCACTTCGTCCTTAACAGTATGAAGCCTGATTAATTTTGGTTTTTTATCATTATCAAAATGACAATTTACTGAATCTCTTAAGTTCAGTTTAATTTCTTCATAATTTTCTCCGTCTGCAAAAATACTTTCGTCCAATGCTGTTACAATAAAACCGTCTTCCGGCGATTCGTCTATTAGAAAAATAATTTCTATCATTTCAACCTTTTTATTTTCTATAAAGTTACCTTGCAAGTATCAAACTTTATACAGGCAATAATGGTTTATCAATCAAAAATACATAAACTTCCTTAGGACCGTGAACACCAACCACCAGTGTTTTTTCTATATCCGCGGTGCGGCTTGGTCCGGCAGCAAAAGTGATGAATGAAGGAATATTATTCCCGTATTTATTTTTCAAATTTTTTAGTGCATCCCGCGTATCAAACACCAGTTGATCTGTGTAAGCAATGCAAATGTGAACGGGCGAATAAGCGCTTACTGTACGGCCACTTTGTTGTGCGCTGCTCATTACAATTGCGCCGGTTCTTGCAATGAGGCAATTGCAGGAAGTAATTGCTGCATCACAATGGGCTAAGGAAGATTCTTTTATTGCCGGAAATTCTTCCGTTTTAAATAAATTCTGAAGTTCATTTTCCTTACAATAAATATTTTCCCATTTCTTCTGAACGATTAATTTTTTAATTTGGTTTTTTGCATCATCTTCATTTATACAAAAAGCAAATTTGCCCAACAGCTTTGTAAATTCTTCAGCAAATAATATTTCCAGGTCTTCGGTCCGGGGCTGAAAAACAGAACTATTCCCCTCACTTTTGGGAAAAGGTAAAGGCGTTGAATTACTCAACGCCTCTCTTATTTTTTTTAAAATTTTTTCTTTAGAAGAAGAAACTTTCATTTTGATTAATTAATATTTGCATCATTGGTATCCACTACATGAATGGCGGAATCTACAACTGCTTCTTTTGGATTATCTACAAAGTCCAATGCTTTTTTTTCTTCATAAGGCCTTTTACCAATCAAAGCTTCCACATCGCTTTTGAAAAGAACTTCTCTTTTCAATAATTCCTGGGCAATAATTTCGACTTCTTTTCTCTTTTCCGTCAACAATGCTTTCGTTCTTTCAAAAGCGGTCCCAATCAGTTTGCGCACTTCCTCATCTATCATTTTCCCGGTCTCTTCGCTAAAGGGTTTCTGGAAAGCATTCTCCTGTGCAGGATCATAATAGCTCACATTTCCTACTTTCTCATTCATCCCATAAACTGTAACCATAGAATAAGCCATTTTGGTTACCTGCTGCAAATCGTTGCTTGCTCCTGTCGATATTTTACCGAAAAAGATCGTTTCAGAAGCGCGTCCACCAAGGGTCATACATATTTGGTCGAGCAATTGGTCGGTATTATAAAGATATTGCTCTTTTGGAGTGTATTGAGCATAACCCAATGCAGCTGTACCTCTTGGAACAATCGTAACTTTTAATAATGGATAAGCGTGTTCTAAAAACCATCCGCAAATAGCATGACCCGCTTCATGATAAGCAATAATCTCTTTTTCTTCAGGCAGTATAATTTTATTCTTCTTTTCCAATCCACCAATTACCCGGTCTATCGCATCCTGGAAATCATTCATGTCAACAGCTTCTTTTCCATTTCTTGCAGCAATCAAAGCCGCTTCGTTGCATACGTTGGCAATATCGGCGCCTGCAAAACCTGGTGTTTGTTCGGCGAGTTTGTGCGTATCCAAACTTTGAGAAACTTTAATCGGTATGAGGTGAACTTTAAAAATTGCTTCGCGCCCAACAAGGTCGGGACGGTCAATGGTTATTTGCCTGTCAAATCTTCCAGGACGTAATAAAGCACTATCCAAAACATCCGGGCGGTTGGTGGCAGCAAGAATGATAATTCCCAAATCCGTTCCAAATCCATCCATTTCTACCAGCAACTGATTGAGTGTATTTTCTCTTTCATCATTGCTCATCATCATATTTTTTCCACGTGCACGCCCTATCGCATCTATTTCATCAATAAAAATAATGCATGGTGCTTTTTCTCTCGCCTGTTTGAATAAATCCCTTACCCGGCTTGCACCAACGCCTACAAACATCTCCACAAAATCACTCCCGCTGAGGCTGAAAAAGGGAACCTGCGCTTCACCGGCAACGGCTTTTGCCAATAAGGTTTTACCAGTTCCCGGAGGGCCGACTAATAAAGCGCCTTTTGGAATTTTACCGCCCAGATTGGTATATTTTTTAGGATTTTTTAGAAAATCAACAATTTCCATTACCTCCACTTTTGCTTCATCAAGGCCGGCAACATCGCTGAAATTAATATTCACCCTGGTGCCTTTTTCAAAAAGGGTTGCTTTTGATTTTCCAATATTAAAAATGCCTCCCGGGCCACCTGCTCCTGCGCCGCCGCCTACTTTACGCATCATCATAATGAACACTAATGCTATTAAAAGAATCGGCAAAAGTGTGCTGATTATTTGTCCAAATAATTCGCCTTCATCTCCCGGCCTGTCAGGAACTTGTTTTACCTGTGGATTATCTTTGTAAAATTGAGCTAATTGTGTTGCAAAGATTTCATCTTTGATAATGCTAAAATAAGCTTGTGGACCATCTTTTATTTTTTTCACATCATCATAGCTTGGGCCAAAAACAGTTTTAAAATAACCAGCGTCGCTATCTAATTTCTGCGGATTAATAAAAACCCGCACTAATTTTTTATTGCCTACTGTTTTTATCTGATCAACGTCGCCCTGGCGAAGCATTGTGTAAAAATCGGTATTATTAATTTCTACACCGGTGCCGCCCATAGATCCTCTATAAAGATTGTATCCAATAATCAAAGCGAAGATGATTCCATAAACCCAATAAATACTGAACTTCGGCTTCTTTTTAGGATCTTCTTCAGGAGGAGTTCCCGGCGATAAATTTGGATTTAATCTTCTTTGTAATGATTTCTTTTTCTGTTCTTCAGTTGCCATAGTATGCTTGCTTCCGCAATATTTTTTATCTTAATCCTTTGCCAGGAATCAGATTTTTGTTTTAGTGTTTATTGTGTATTTATTTTTTGATTAATGTTCAACAATTGCTGCATCACTCCACATTTCTTCCAGCCTGTAAAACTTTCTTGGTTCAGGAAGCATGATGTGAACAACCACATTAACGTAATCAATCAAAATCCATTGTTCACCTTGCCTTCCTTCATGCTTATAGGGATTTTCACCACATTTCTTTTTCACTTCTTCCTCTGCAAAATCTGCAATTGCCTTCAATTGTATAGGATTAGATGCTTCGCAAATGATAAAAAAATCAGTAACGGCTTCAGGGATTTTTTTCAGGTCGAGGCTTACAATTTTTTCTCCTTTTTTTTCCTGTATCGCATGGATAATGGCTTTAAACAGTTTACTATTTCTCGTTATCCTTGCTACGCTTGATTTTTTTCTTTTTTCCAGTAATGTTAAATTGTTCAAATGTGTTCTTTTTACTCGTGCTAATTTCAGCAATCTGCAAAAATAAATTTATTCTCTTAGATTGCAGCCTTACACGTAAATTTTGTATCTATTTTATCAAAAATACTATAATTCTTTATTAATCTTTTTTTATGTCTTTTTTGCCTGAAAATATACTTGTTCTTGACAATGTGGATAGTACCAACAACTATGCCATGGCATTGGTTCAAAAAGACGATCCGGCTTCGATAAAACCTGTGTTCGCTCTGCAACAAACCCATGGAAAAGGAAGGCGGGGAAAGCATTGGAAAAGTAATAAAGGCGCTAATATTATACTTTCCATACCTCTATCAATGCAATGGCTGGCTGTGTCTAAGCAATTTGAACTGAGTGTTGCAGTTGCATTGAGTTGTTACGATCTTTTTTCTAAATATATTTTAGCAAATCTTTTTATTAAATGGCCAAACGATCTCTTTATCAATGACAGTAAGACAGGAGGTATTTTGATTGAAAATGTTATTAAAGGTACTTTATGGCAGTGGGCCATTATTGGAATCGGATTAAATATTAACCAGCAAGAATTTGAAGAATTTAATTTAAAGGCAACTTCGTTAAAATTAGTCACCGGAAAAGATTATAATGTTTTGGAACTAGGTGAAGAACTAGTTTTATTGGTTTCAAAAAGAATAGAAGAATTAAAATCCGGCAATTTTGAAAAGATGCTGGAAGAATATAATCAGCATTTGTTTGCCAGAAATAAAAATATGAAACTGAAAAAAGAAAATATTGTTTTTGAAACAAAAATCCTCGGCGTTTCTTCTTCAGGCCAGTTAATTACCAAAGATGCTTTAGAAAGAAAATTCGATTTTGATGAGGTGGAATTTAAAGGATTGGTTTAGGCTTTAATAAATTGCTTGAAATTTATTTTTTGAGAAATAAAAGGATAAAACCAAAAGTAACAGCAACCTGCCCCACCCAAAAATAAACATCCATTTGATGATTTCGGCTTTATTGATCGAAGCTAAGATTCTATCTTTCAATGTATCTTCTTTTAATAAAGCAATATCTTCTTTTGTAGCCAATATTTTAGAATTATCCGTAAATTAATCTTTGATTTTTTCTTCAATATAAGTAGTTAGCGTTTCCGCTGTATCTTTTCCTACTTTTATAGAAAGCAAATCATACAATCTGTATGTTTAAAGTTTTATTTCCGGCAAGAGAATTTAAAAAACACAAATTCACGTTATTTAGTCCTTTACTGAATCTAAAAATATTTTTAGACAGACCTTTTATTTTGAAATAAATTGTTAGAACAAACAGCGAAATTTTTATCAGCTTAAAATTTTCTTAAAGACCTGCTGAAATATAAAAATTTATTCTTCCACTCTTTCATATCATCCCTCAAACTCCTTATCTTTGCGCAAAATTTAGAAGAAGTATGGCCTCTAAAAGCATGAAATCTTTATTGGTAGCGTTTTTCAGCGTTTTTTTGCTGTCATTTTCCAACAGCGCTTTTTCGCAGGAAAAACCCGCTGAACATAAAAATAACGAAGAAAAATTTGACCCTACTACTGCAATCCTTAATCATGTGCAGGATGCTTATGAATTTCACTTTTTTACTATAGGTGATTTTCACGCTTCTATTTATTTACCAGTAATATTATATTCTCCTCAAAAAGGGCTTTCTGTATTTTCTTCAAAAAGGTTTGGTCACAATCATGACCAGGTATATGATGGCTATCGGATGGAAAACGAAAAAACAATTGTTCCTGTTGATCCCAATGTAAAAGTTTATGATTTTTCTCTTACAAGAAACGTTGTTCAAACCCTACTCGCACTGGCTTTATTTACAATTTTAATGATAAAAATTGCCAATAAATATAAAAAAGGCCACGGCGTTATTTCTGCTCCATCCGGCGCCCAGGGTTTTATGGAACCGATAATTATATTTATTCGTGAAGAAGTGGCAAAAGTAAATTTGGGTAAAAGATGGGAACGATACATGCCTTATTTGCTCACCGTTTTCTTTTTTATTTTAATCAATGCCTTATTTGGGATGATTCCCGGCGCCGCAAACGTGGCCGGAAATATTGCTTTTACTCTGATACTCGGACTTATTTCTCTGGTTGTAATTCTATGCAGTACTACTCCTCATTTCTGGAAACACGTTTTATGGCCTCCTGATGTTCCTTTTTTGGTGAAAGTAATTTTAGTTCCGGTAGAGCTTTTTGGTGTTTTTGTAATCAAACCCGGCGCTTTGATTATTCGTCTTTTTGCAAATATGGTTGCCGGCCACATTGTAATTTTAGCTTTCATTTCATTGATTTTTATTTTCGGTGCAATGAGTACAGCAGCAGGATGGGGATTTTCACCTTTTTCCGTCATTTTCGTTGTATTTGATTATTTTATTGAAATATTGGTGGCATTTATACAGGCATTTATTTTCACGGCTCTTACTGCCATATTTATAGGCCAGGGCTTTGAAGGAAGTGATCACGATGTGCCACATGAAGATCACGCGTATATTTAACTTTTTTATTCATATCAAAACCCAGAATTATGTCACTAATGACCTTGTTATTTGAAGCTGGATTCTCGCACATGGGTGGAGCTATCGGCGCCGGTCTTGCTGCTATTGGAGCAGGTATCGGTATTGGCCAGATAGGTAAAGGAGCAGTAGAAGGTATTGCCCGCCAACCGGAAGCAGCTAACGAAATCCGCGCTAACATGATCCTTGCCGCCGCTCTTGTAGAAGGGGTTGCCCTATTTGCGGTTATCGCAGGATTATTGGCTGTTTTAAAAACTGCCACTGGCGCCTAAGGGCAAATCTTTACTGCATCCAAAGCACAGGGCGGAGGATGCAGTATTTTTAATTTTCGCATTTTCAAATTTTCAAATTAATATATGGAACTATTACTTCCTAAACTTGGTTTAATACTCTGGACACTTATCGCCTTTGGCATCGTGTTTTTTATTCTTGCAAAATATGCCTGGAAGCCAATTTTAAAATCTTTGGATCAAAGGGAAAAAAATATTTCAGATTCTATTCTTTCAGCAGAAAATGTAAAGAAAGAAATGGCTGCATTAAAAAGTGAAAATGAAGCGTTGCTGGCAAAAGCGCGTGAAGAAAGATCACAAATGATGAGAGAAGCCAAAGAAACCCGTGACAAAATAATTCAGGACGCAAAAGAACAGGCGAGAAAAGAAACCAGCAAAATAGTTGCTGACGCACAAGGGGTAATTAATCAGCAAAAAATGGCAGCCATCACTGATTTGAAAAACCAGGTTGGAAATCTGGTTCTGGAAGTTAGTGAAAAAGTATTGCGCAGAGAATTGAACAACAAAGAAGACCAGGAAAAATATATTCAGCAACTTGCTCAGAACGTTGAGCTGAACTAATATAAAAGACACATGAATAATCCCCGTTTAGCACAGCGCTATGCAAAAAGCCTGGTAGATATTGGAACAGATTTGAATCAATTAGATGCTGTACATAGTGATATTTTATTTCTAAAATCAGTGATAGATAACAGCCGCGAATTTGTGCTGATGCTCAACAGTCCGATTATCAATCCCTATAAAAAATACAAAGTGATTCACGCGATCACCAATGGGAAAATCTCGAAAATAACTGAAACATTTTTGAAATTACTTTGCAATAAAAACCGCGAAGCAAATCTTCCTGGAGTCGTTACTTCTTTTATTGAGCAATTCAATAAAATACGACAATTGCATAATGCAAAATTAACTACTGCAGCTCCCATCAGTAAAGAACTTACTGAATCGTTTATTTCAAAAATAAAAGCTTCCACAAATTACGATAACGTTCTTTTAGAAACTGTAGTGGATGATAAAATTATCGGTGGATTTATTTTACAGATGGAAGGAAAACTGATCGACAACAGTATTTTAAGAAACCTGTATGATGTGAAAAAGCAATTTGCCAATAATGATTATATGCATAAATTAAGGTAGAAAAAATTATAAAATTTCTTTGCAATAAAATACCCGGGAAATATCCGGGTTTTTTATTGCCATTTCTTTCTGAAGGTATCTCTTTAAAAGAAAAAATAATTGTAACTTTTATTTTCCAAAATAGATAAGAAAATCTTAATCTTCATCGGCTCCACCTTCCTTGTTGTATGCTTTTATAAACAACGCCCCCAGGTTTTTTTGGGGCGGAATATAATCTTCGAAAGTTTCTCTTACTTCGCGCGGAGCTTTACTAAAGTCTGTTTCCAGCCCGCTCCACATTTGGCGCCAGTCAATGTTTTTTCCTTCGCGAAGCGTTTTATCGAGGGCGTCAATAATGGGTTTGTTTACATTCATTGCACCGGTTTGTTTCGTAGAAATGATATGCGCATCGGGGCAATATTTCAAAATAGTTTTCAAATTCTGGTATCCGCCGCATGAGCCAAGCATGATTATTTTAGCGCTTTCCGGAAGTTGCTGAATTGTGTAGGGTAAATGATAACTATGCCCGCGATGTATTACAATAGATGGTTTCAGTCCTTTTGAATCCAGGTAGTCTATCAGGTCTTCCTGTGCTTTTGCATCTTTATCAGTTTCATTATCCAACGGAAGATTTGCATAAATAATGACCGCCTTTCCTTTTTTTGATCTGATTTCTATCCATTCTTTTTTTTGCGTAATCGTCCAGTCATTGGATGGAAAAGAAGTAAGGTAACCGGCAAATGATGCTTTACCGTCTTTATCACCGTAAAAAAATACCTGCTCAATAATTCTTCCCGAATCATCAGCCAGGTAATTATAATCAACCGTATAAATGGGTGGAATTCCGATGGCTTTGGCGAGGTCAATTCCGTTTTTGGGATCCGCCGAAAGGAAGATTGTCTTTAAAAGGCTGTAAATTTTTCGACCCCTTTCGTTATTTTCTTTAATGCATCTTTGCTCATTCCATTCCACGTTTTGCAACATGGATTTCTGCAAATCGGGGCTGGTAATACTTCCGTAAGAATCTGCTACATCTACCGCATCTTCCAGCGTTTTTGTTGTCTCTAATTTGGCAACAAAAGCCTGCATCAGCTTATCAGCATTTTCAGGCATTGTTTTTAAAAATTCACTTAGCTTATTGTATTCCGCCGCCATTTTTATGAACTTTTTAAAATGGTCGAAATTCAAAGAAATAAGTAACGAGTCTCCATGCGGCTTTGGCCCCATTCTTTGGATCATTCTGTCGAAACTATATTTATAACTGGATGTGTAAATATCATTTTCACCTAAAACCATCATGTAATAAAGCTCCTGCGCACTTAGAGCCTGAATCGCCTTGAAACGAACGGCAGGATTGGGGCTTTCGTGTAGTTCATTAATGGGTGTAATAAAATGCTGGAGGGCTTTTGCTTTTAGCATATCTACCAAACCATTTGCACCCAACATAGCTACAGGCGTATCTCCCTGGACGAGGCGTGAATAATAATTTATTTCTGTTTTTACCAACAAACTATAATAGCCAATGCTGTCGTAGGTTTTGTCTGATGTGCCGGCCACTTTTTCAATTTCGGCTATGGTTTTCTTTCCACTGATCAGATCATCGAGAAAGGGAAAATAAAACAAAGCCCTGTTTTGAGTGCTCAGCTGAACAACTGTTTTTATGCGGGGATCATCTATTTTTCGGATCAGTTTTCCCTGAGGGCTGCTGGCAGATTGAGCATAAGTATATAACTGGCTCGGGCTATTGTTGAATGCATCAATTACCAGCGAATCAGCAAAAGGTTCATTTACATAGGGCGCCAGATTTTCAAGAATTTTATCCGGGTTAATTTCACAGAATTTTCTGAATAAAGCGATTTTACTTTCCTGGTATCCGGGATTTTCATTAAAGATGGAAGCATTAATCAGACCTACTTCATAAGGAACTTTTTGAATGATCGGAGTCATATTTTCTCCTTTGATATTTGCGTTAAAAATTTCCTGGAAATTTTCTACAAGCAAGGGAGCCAATGAAGGATTGAGGGTATGTTTTTTCCAGCTAAAAATAAAATCCTTTAAAAGATCTTCAATATACCGCAAATACCTTACTTTATCATTATTGTTTAAAGCACTGTCAATTTCAATATCATTTCGCAGCACATTTATTTTCCTTATCAAGGCATCAGTTACCTGCAAATTCACATCAGGATTGTTCCCTACTTTTACAATACCATCCAGTCGCCCATCGGCTTTATCGGCAAGTCGTTGTTCTTCTTTTATATGGTCGTGAAATAATCGCCTCCCTATTGGAATCTTTGTAGTATCACTTGCAGAAGCTTTAAAGGGAATAAAAGAAATTAATAGAATTAGTGTAAATAAAAACCTCATTGTATTTTTAAGATTAATAGAAGCAAAAATACTTCCAATAGGTACAAATTTAGCTATTGCTTTAGCTACACAGATATATTATTAGCTCAAAAAGCTGCATCGGGTATGGTTATTAACCTTTTGTTAGGAACTAAATCAAAACTGCCTGAACAAATTCTAAACTCTTCTAAATAATATTATTAAATTGTAAACAAGCGATAAGAAATAATTATTTAATATAGGTTTGCACATCATGAGCCAGGAAACAAAAACACGGACAATTTTAATAGCCGATGATGAACCGGATATTTTAGAAATTCTTAATTTCAATCTGCAAGCTGAAGGTTACCAGGTTATCAATGCCACCAATGGAAATGAAGCGGTAAACCTGGCCAAATTATATAAACCGGATTTGATCATCCTCGATGTAATGATGCCGGGAAAAACGGGTTTTGAAGTTTGTAAGATTTTAAGAGCGAGTAAAGAATTTGAAGATACCATTATTATTTTTTTAACTGCCCTGAATGATGAAAGCACCGAAATTAAAGGGCTTGAAACCGGAGGTGACGACTATATCAGCAAACCTATTAGCCCAAAAGTATTGATAAGTCGGGTAAACGCGCTTTTCAGAAGAATCATTAAAGAAACCGGAAGTATTTTACAAATTGGCGATCTCACTATTGATCGCGAAAAATATGTGGTCAGTTTAAAAAATGAAGAAATAATATTGGCAAGAAAAGAATTTGAATTGCTGGAACTTCTTGCTTCCAAGCCGGCAAAAGTTTTTTTAAGAAATGAAATCCTTGATAAGGTTTGGGGAACAGAAGTAATTGTTGGCGACAGAACGATTGATGTTCACGTAAGAAAAATAAGACAAAAATTAGGGGATGATTGTATTGCCACTGTAAAAGGCGTTGGGTATAAATTTAAAATGTAAATCCGCTTAAACTAATTAACAAATTTAGAATCTATAAATTTCCCAATAGCTTTTACATTTGACTACAAAATAAAAAATCCCATGAAAAAACTAGTTCCATTTTTTGCATTATTACTTTTTTCTTTTTCGCTTTCTGCACAAAAAGATTCTTCCAATTCTTCCAATAAATTGGGTGGCTTGTTTAAAAAAGCCAGTTCAATGCTTTCCAAAAACTCTTCTTCAGGCAGTGGCTTATCAACAGATGAAATTGTTTCGGGGTTAAAAGAAGCGCTTTCGCTTGGGGCAGAAAAAAGCACTGCAAAACTTTCTGCGCCCGACGGTTTTTTCAAAGATGCCGCTGTAAAAATTTTATTACCCAAACAAGTGCAGGATATAGAAAAGAAAATGAGAATGTTTGGTCTGGGAAAATTAGTTGACAACGCCGAACTAAGCATGAACCGCGCCGCCGAAGATGCCTCCAAATCTGCCACGCCCATTTTTCTATCTGCCATAAAACAAATGACGGTACCCGATGCGCTCAATATTTTGCGCGGAACAGACACTGCTGCTACATCTTATTTAAGAAAAACAACAACTTCCCAGCTTACCACTGCTTTCATGCCTATAATAGAAGAATCTTTGAAAAAAACAGACGCTGCCAAGTATTGGAATGATGTATTCACCGCCTACAACCGCTTTTCATCAAAACCTGTGGACACTGATATTAACAGCTATGTAACTAGCAAAGCGCTGGATGGAATATTCTATTATGTAGCCCAGGAAGAAGTAAACATCAGAAAAAATCCTGCGGGAAGAGTTACTGATATTTTGAAGAAAGTTTTTGCCAAGTAAAAGGAAGTTCTTTGGGGGATGGAGAGGAGAATCGGGATTATTTGCAAGTTGTCTGCTGAAAAAATTTGCTGATACATTCTGCAATGATATCTTCATGATAATGGATTCCTGAATGGGGGATAGATGAGTGGGTTTTAATTCAGAAAAGATTGCCAGAAATAAGCTTGCTCTATAAATAACAATTTTTACAAAACAAAAATCTCATATTTCATTATTTAACTGATCACAGACACAAAAACAAAAAAAGCGATACATTCAACATCAGTACCGCTTTTATTTGTTTAAACAAATTCATTTACCAGCCTTTTTTAGCAACGCCGTCTTTTACAGCCTGCAATGCATTTGCTTCACTGAGCATAGTGGTCATTTTGTTGCCTTTCCCATCATCGCCCTGCGCCATGTAGCCTCCACGTGAGGTTTTAGTAATTACTGCATTTTGCATCGGAACATTTTTTTCTTTGGTTTTCATGCAATAAGCTGTTAACATCTTTGACATTGTAATTGGTTTTATTGTTTTAAAATTAGTGACGATGCCATGCTCAAACAAGCCATAGCGTTCCAAATTTAGGGATTTATACTTATTTCGCGTTATATATTTCCAAACATTTATAAAACTTACTGGAGTTTCCCCATAAATTGTCAACGTAAGTAGTAGAACTCATATCAGATAAGGGTTTGGACAGATAAAAAAGTGCAACCCTTTTTTTTATTTTTTATTTTTTATCCCCCTGTCAGACTGGCTGAAAAAAGTTTCCTGAAAAAAATGTGTCCATTTTCGTAAAATGCAGTTCCAACAAACATTTAAACACGATCATGGACACAAACTCTTTACCCATCAGCCGTTCCAAAGCGCAACTTAGCAAATTTTCAGGAATCATTTCTAAACCTTTTTCAAAAACCACCAAGCGGTTTTTCAGGGAGATGCTCTATGGCATACAGGCCAGCCAGGATGTAAAACTTTCTAATATTGCACGCAGTTTACAAGAGAACATTGCGCTTATAAAAACAGAAGACCGATTGAGCCGGAATTTGAGTAGTGAAGATTTTTCTGATCACATCAATTCAGAAATAATCCGGTTAGCCGATGATAAAATAACTGATGAAATGATTATTGCTATTGATCCGGGCGATATTATGAAGCCTTATGCAAAAGCGATGGAAAAATTGTGTGGCATATGGGATGGCAGTGAAGGGGAAGCAGCCCAGGGTTATCATTTATGCCAGGTTACAGCAGCCAATTTGGACCACAATAAAATTGTTCCAATTTATTGTGAAGCTTATTCTTCTAAAGAAGAGAATTATAAAAGCAGCACCGAAAAAGTGAAAAGCGTTATCTCCAAAGTGATTGAAAAGACCGGTACACACGGTATTTGGGCGATTGACCGTATGGGAGATTGTGAAGACATAATCAATCATTTTACTGAAAATAAACTCAGGTTTGTTACCAGGCTTAAACTAAACAGATGGCTAAACACAACCAATAAAAACGGAGGTAAAATAACTGTGCAGGCAGAGCGTCTGGAACGCCACATGGATCTGAACCACAAAGCACAAATCACTAAGATTGACGATGGTAAAGAAACAGTTATCAATATCACCTTTGGTATTACAAAAGTAGCATTGCCAGATGATCCAAAGCAATGGTTTTACGCAGTTGTTATAAAAGGGTTTGGCGACCATCCAATGATTTTGATTACCAATCTTGAAGTGAACCTCAAAGAAAGCAAGGCTATTTATTATATAGTGGAAGTATATCTTACCCGGTGGAAATGCGATGAATGTTTTCGCTATATCAAGCAATCTTATAACCTTGAAGATGTAAGAGTAAGAAGCTATGTCTCTATCCGAAATACCATAGCATTGGTTCATGCTATTGCTTACTTTACAAGTGTATATATGGGGTTGTCGCTAAAGCTAAAATTGTGTGTACAGAAAATTTTTATATTAAGTAAGCGTTTTTTTGGAGTACCTACGTTTTTTCAATATGCAATGGCAGATGGTATCTGTGAGCTATTGAAAAAAGCAAGAACCGGGATTGAAAAAATAGAATTCAAAGGAAAAACTGGCAATTCGGCAGGCGATTTTCAGCTAAGTTTGTTCCCTGATTAGGTTTTATCGGGAAACTCCAGTAA
>Ga0157370_10000527_pt1 | contig 47825 bp, 46 predicted proteins | sample C35metaG_FD_113463 | JGI IMG/M metagenome (GOLD analysis project Ga0157370, IMG submission 113463) | Corn rhizosphere microbial communities from Kellogg Biological Station, Michigan, USA - C3-5 metaG | ecosystem: Host-associated > Plants > Roots > Rhizosphere > Soil | place: USA: Michigan...
CGATATCGTCGGCAACACCACCCGCGTGAAGGTGGTCAAGAACAAGGTCGCGCCCCCGTTCAAGCAGGTCGAATTCGACATCATGTATGGCGAGGGCGTGTCCAAGGTCGGCGAGATCCTCGACCTTGGCGTCAAGGCCGGGCTGGTCGAGAAATCGGGCGCCTGGTTCAGTTACGACAGCATCCGCATCGGCCAGGGCCGCGAGAATGCCAAAGTCTATCTGCGCGAGAATCCCGAGGTTTGTGCGCGGCTGGAAAAGGCGATCCGCTCCAACACTGCGGACGTGGCCGAACAGATGATGACCGGCCCGGACGCGGAGGACGACATCTAAGGATACCTGGCGATCCGGGAGTTTGGGGACTCCCGACGGAGCCGGGCAAGGCGCGGAACCTGCGGGTTTCGCGCCTTTTTCGTCATGTACGTCTGTCATATATCAAGCTAGGCAATCATAATGTCGCGTTTGCTTGACATTGACTGCGAATCATGAGACAAGTTTCCTTGTCATAAAGACAGGGAAAGTCGTCATGCCGCTGCTCACATTCCAATCAGCCGCCGTGCGGCGCTACGTCTGGCGCGTCGCGATCGCGATGACATCGTATATAGTCCTTCTGGTCGCTGTGGATCTGATCGTTCGCCGCGACGCACCGAGCGGCCCCATCCTCTATCTCTTGGCGGTGCTGCCGGCCTTGCCGGTCCTCGCGGTTTTTGCTGCTCTCGGCCGCTACCTCATTGAGGAAAGCGACGAATATCAGCGCGCCTGCATGGTCCGGCAGATCATCTATGCAACCGGCCTGACGCTCGCGATCACGACGGTGTGGGGCTTTCTGTCCAGTTTTACGGATATCGCTCCTGCCCGCCATGTCGCCGTTATCTGGTTCGCCTGCTTCGGCGCAGCCGCCTGGCTCGCACGCCGCTAATCAAGAACGCAGGGAGATCCGTCATGTCGTTTTACGGAATCAACGCCGCCGAGCGGCGCTACAATCGCGGAGCGATCGCGGCATCGCTCGTCTACGCGGTGACGCTGATCGGCGAGCAATATGCGCTTCGCTACGGGCATCTCGCGCCCGTCGCCAAATATGCGCTCGCCGCACTGCCCGCGCTCTCCGTCATCGCGATCTTCGTGCTGGTGGGGCGCTATCTCGTCGAGGAGCAGGACGAATATCTGCGGGTGCGCATGATCCGCCAGATCCTCTGGTCGACCGGGATCACGCTGGCCCTCACCACCATGTGGGGCTTCATGGAGGATGCCGGCCTGCCGCATGTGCCGATGTTCTACGTCGCGGTTCTCTGGTTCTGCGCCCTCGGCGTCGTCGGCTGCGTCTTCCGGTTGCTCGACCGATGAAGAACCGTCTCAAGGTGCTCCGCGCCGAACGCGACTGGAGCCAGGCCGACCTCGCCGAAAAGCTCGAGGTCTCCCGCCAAAGCGTCAATGCGATCGAGACGGGGAAATATGATCCCTCGCTCCCGCTCGCCTTCCGCATCGCCCGGCTGTTCGATTTGCCGATCGAGCAGATCTTCTCCGAAAACTGATCATAACAGGGAAAAGACCATGAACCTCCGTCTCAAGCTCCGTCTCGCCGCACTTCTCAGCCTGCCACTGGTCCATCCCGGCATCTATAGTGAGCTGTTCAACGGCGTCGCGGCCTACGCCGCCGCCCCGGTGGCGGCGCCCGCGCCTGCCTCCGACCGCATCGCGGTCACCGTCGCGGGCACGGGCCCCGACGTGATCCTGATCCCCGGTCTCGCCAGCTCCGCGCATGTCTGGGACGCGACCGTCGTCCATCTCGCGCCGCATCACCGCGTCCATGTCGTGCAGGTGGCGGGCTTCGCCGGCACGCCCGCCGGCAGCAATGCCAGCGGCCCGGTGTTCGAGCCGGTGGTCGAGGCGATCCATGCCTATATCGTCGCCAACCATCTTCAGGGTGCAGCGGTGATCGGCCATTCGCTCGGTGGCACGATGGCGTTACAGCTCGCGGTCAGCCATCCCGGCGACGCGGGCAAGATCCTGATCGTCGACTCGCTGCCTTATGTCGGCATGATGTTCGGTCCGCAGCTGACCGTGCCGATGGTCCGGCCGCAGGCGGTGATGATCCGCGACAAGATGATCAACGGCACGCAGGAAGAATATGCGACGACCGAGCCCACGCAGATGGCGCGCCTGATCAAGAGCCACACGGCCGAGGCGGATGCCGCGATCGCCGCCGCCAGCGCGTCGGATCACCGCGTCGTCGGCCAGGCGCTCTATGACGATCTGCTCACCGATCTTCGGCCCGATCTCGGCAAGATCGCGGTGCCCGTGACGGTGCTCTATCCGTGGGATGAGACCAGCGGCGCGCCGCAGCAGGTGTTCGATACGCTCTACACCGGCGCTTACACCGCGCTGCCGCACGGCAAGGTCGAGCGGATCGACGCCAGCTATCACTTCATCATGATCGACCAGCCGGCCATATTCCTGCAGAAGGTCGATAGCTTCCTCGGTTGAGACCAGTCGGGAGGAGTGCGCCGCAATCCGCGCTCCTCCCGAAGAGCTCAGCGCGCGGCGACTTCCAATGCGGCGTCGGGCAGCATCGCGCGATCGCCATGCCACAAAGCCAGCGCCGCACTTCGATCCGCCTTTGCCGCAGCCGCCTGACCCAGCTTCGCCTCCGCCTCGGCCTTGAGCGCGAGCGTCACGGGTTCCCGGGGCACCGCCGCCAGCGTAGTCTCCGCCTCGCGCAGCGCGTCTTTGGGCTTGCCCATCGCGAGAAGGGCCGCCGCCATGTCGCGCCGCACCGGATACCAGAAAGCGGGCGGATCGGAGAAGCTGAGGAAAGCCCTGGTCTCCTGCATCTTCGCCGCCGCCTTGAATGCGACCAGGGCCTCGGCCGGCTTGTTTTCCAGCATCGCCGCGCGCCCGTCGAGCACAAGATGTGCGATCCGCATCATCCGGCCGGCACCGTCGCTGGCATCGTCGGCTTTTTCGGGGCCGATATGCTGTGGGATCGTCGCGGCCTCCTTGCGCACCAGCGGCGCATCACCCAGCCGCGCCGCAGCCTCGCCTCGCGCATAATGCCAATAGGCCTTCACATAGGGCAAAGCCGGTTCGGGCAACGCCAGCACTTTGTGCGGATCGGCATAGCGCGCTTCGGCGAAATAGCCCGTCCCCGCGACCATCTGGCGAAAGACATCGGCATCTTTCGGCTGGGCTGCTGCTGCGCGCGCGATCAGCGGATCACTCAGCGCGAGCGCATCCTTGGCATCGCCCGAGATCAGCGCGCCGCCGACGCCATATTGCACGTTATGCGCGTGATAAGGCAGGTCCCACACGCCGTCGGGCTCGCTCAGCCCCAGCCGTTTGGCATTGGCGATGCCCAGCGCGACTGCCTTCACGTTGGCGTCGACCGCATCCTGGTAACGGCCGATATGGTAATAAGTATGCGACGGCATATGCACCAGGTGCGCGGCCGAAGGCGCGAGGCTGGCAAGTCTGTCGGCATAAGGTTCGGCGCGCGCGGGATAGCCCGCCATCTCGGTCGCGTGGATGTAGAAGTGGATCGCGGGCGTATAATCGGGATTGCGTCGCAGCACCGCTTCCAGCAGCGCGACCGCCTTGCCGATATTGGCGCTGCTGTTGTTCTGCGCGGACGGGATCATCCACGCGTCCGCCGCGATCACGGCAATCTCGTCATCGATCGGATATTTGGCAGCCAGCGCCGCCATCGCGGTCGCAAAGGCGCGGTCGCCCGGCCCTTTGCCGCCGCCTTCCTGGTAGCGCAGCACCAGCGCCGCGGTCAGCTCGCGCTCCTTGGGCGATCCGTTGACCGCCAGCGCCTGCGCGTGCAGCGCCATCGCTTCCAGCTTGACCTGATCCTCCGACGGGATCGGATAGTTGATCGTAGGGCCTGACGCCCAGGCCTCGCCCCACAGGCACATCGCGCATTTGGGATCGAGCCGGGCGGCCTCGTGGAACGCCTGGATCGCTGCCTTGTGCGCGAAGGCGTGGGCGAGCTGCATGCCATTGTCGAAGAAGGCCTGCGCCTTGGGGCTGCTGGTCCGGATCGGGAAGCCACCGCTGCCATAGCCCGCCAGGATCATCGCTTTCTTGGGCGCGGCCATGTCACCGCTGCACATCGGCATCGCGGCAGAATCGAGCGGCGGGGTCGCCTTGAGCGTGTCGTCGCTCTTCACGTCCTGCGCCAGGGCCGGCGCCAAACCAACTGCGATTCCCAACAACAACCAGCGCATAGATCCCCCTGATGCAATGAACCACTTCTACGCCGCGTCGGAGAGGCTGGCCAGCGCAAGCGGCGGCTCCTATCCTGCAGCGATGCGAAACGATCGTCTCTTCCGGCCCAGCCGGCGCGGCCTGCTCGGCGCAGCCGCCGCGCTGCCGTTCCTGGCCATTCCCTCGATCCTGCGTGCGGCCGAGCCCGATCTCTCCGCGCTCTCGCCGATGACGGGCGACGCGGTTCCGATCAGCCGGTCCGAACGCGCCGCGCGCGTTGCTCGTGCGCAGAAATTGATGAAAGCTAACGGCATCGGTGCGGTGCTGATCGAGCCCGGCGCGTCGCTGATCTATTTCACCGGAATCGAATGGCACCGCAGCGAGCGCCTGACCTGCGCGATCCTCCCCGCCGAGGGTGAGGCCTGCATCGTCACGCCCTTCTTCGAAGAACCGTCGGTCCGCGAGACGCTGGACGTGCCCGGCGAAGTGCGCGTGTGGCAGGAGGATGAGGATCCGCTCAAGCTGGTTGCAGCCTTCCTCAAGCAGCATAAGCTCGACCGTCTGCCGATCGGGATCGAAGAGACTTTGCGCTATTTCGCGGTCGATCGGCTCCAGCAGGACCTGCCTGGCGTCCGCGTAGTTTCGGCCAATCCGATCGTGCGCGGCTGCCGTATGATCAAGACGCCGGCCGAACTGGCGCTGATGCAGAACGCGACCGACATCACCATCGCTGCCTATCGCTGGGTTCATCCCCGCGTCGAAAAGGGCATGACCGGGCACGATATCGCCGCGCTGATGAATGCGGCCACCACCAAATTGGGCGGCGAGGTGGAGTTCAGCCTGGTGCTGATCGGCGAGGCGGCGGCCTATCCCCACGGCTCCAAGACCGTGCATCGCGTGGATGACGGCCAGATCGTCCTGATGGACTGCGGCTGCAACGTGCAGGGCTACCAGTCCGACGTGTCGCGCACTTTCGTTCACGGCACCGCGACGCCCGAACAGCGCAGAGTATGGGGTCAGGTCCATCAGGGCCAGCAGGCGGCAATCGAGGCCGTGCGGATCGGCGCGCCCGCCGGCAGCGTCGACGATGCGGTGCGGCGGCTCTACGAAAGCTTCGGTTATGGGCCGGGCTACAAGCTTCCGGGCCTGTCGCATCGGACCGGCCACGGCATCGGGCTGGATGGGCATGAGCCGGTCAATCTGGTCCATGGCGAGATGACGAAGCTGGCCGCCGGCATGTGTTTTTCGGATGAGCCCGGTATCTACCTGCCCGGCAAGTTCGGTGTTCGCCTGGAAGACTGTTTCCACATGACCGAAAACGGGCCGAAATTCTTCAGCGAGCCGCCGGCGTCGATCGATCAGCCTGTCTGAACTTCTCCCCTCCCGCTTGCGGGAGGGGCCGGGGGTGGGCGCGATTGCGCAGCAATCGCCGACGAAGCCGACTGCAGCGACGGAATGCCCACCCCCAACCCCTCCCGCAGGCGGGAGGGGCTTTAAAGGCGCGCTTGAGAAGGTGCGCCCCCTCCACTAAGTCGCCCCCATGACTTCGACCAACGACATCCGCCGTTCCTTCCTCGATTACTTCGGAAACGAAGGGCATCGCATCGTGCCGTCGGCGCCGTTGGTGCCGCACAACGATCCGACCTTGATGTTCGTGAATGCGGGCATGGTACCGTTCAAGAACGTCTTCACCGGTCTCGAGACCCGGCCTTATTCGACCGCGACCTCGAGCCAGAAGTGCGTGCGCGCGGGCGGCAAGCATAACGACCTCGACAATGTCGGTTACACCGCGCGTCACCACACCTTCTTCGAGATGCTCGGCAATTTCTCGTTCGGGGATTATTTCAAGGAACAGGCGATCACGCATGCCTGGACCCTGCTGACCAAGGTGTGGGGGCTGCCGGCCGAGAAGCTGACCGCGACCGTCTATCATACCGATGATCAGGCGTTCGACCTGTGGAAGAAAATCGCCGGTCTGCCTGATCACAGGATCATCCGCATCCCGACCAAGGACAATTTCTGGGCGATGGGATCGGACGGCCCGTGCGGGCCCTGCTCGGAGATTTTCTACGATCATGGCGATCATATCCCCGGCGGCCCTCCCGGCAGCCCGGACGAGGATGGCGACCGCTTCGTCGAGATCTGGAACCTGGTCTTCATGCAGTTCGTGCAGGAAGCCGACCAGATTGTCGGCGACTTGCCCAAGCCCTCGATCGACACGGGTATGGGCCTCGAGCGCATCGCCGCGGTGCTGCAGGGGGTGCACGACAATTACGATACGGACACGTTCAAGGCGCTGATCGCGGCGTCGGGCGAATTCACCAGGAGCGCCACCGACGGCGCCAACCAAGCCTCGCATCGCGTGATCGCGGACCATCTGCGTGCCTCCGGTTTCCTCGTCGCGGACGGCGTGCTGCCCGCCAATGAGGGCCGCGGCTATGTGCTCCGCCGGATCATGCGCCGCGCGATGCGTCACGCGCATCTTCTGGGCGCGAAAGACCCTCTGATGCACCGTCTGGTGCCCGCTTTGGTCGCCGAAATGGGTGCCGCTTACCCCGAACTGGTGCGCGCACAGCCGCTGATCGAGGAGACTTTGAAGCTGGAGGAAACCCGTTTCCGCCAGACGCTCGCCAACGGACTGCGTCTGCTCGACGAGGCGACGGGCGCGATGAAGACCGGCGATACGCTTCCCGGCGCGACCGCGTTCAAGCTCTACGATACGTTCGGCTTTCCCTACGATCTCACCGAGGATGCGCTGCGCGCGCAGGGGCTGAACGTCGATCGTACCGGCTTCGACGCGGCAATGGCTGAGCAGAAGGCTGCCGCGCGCGCCGCCTGGAAGGGATCGGGCGACAAGGCATCGGACGACATCTGGTTCGACGTCGCTGAAGAGCTCGGCGGTACCGAATTCATCGGCTATACCAGCCACGAGGGCGACGCGCAGGTCGTGGCGTTGGTCAAGGATGGCAAGCGCGCCGACCAGGTGCGCGAGGGCGACGAGGTCGTCATCCTCACCAACCAGACGCCTTTTTACGGCGAGAGCGGCGGCCAGATGGGTGACGCCGGTATTGCCAGCAATGACAACGGTTTCGTGGCCGATGTTAAAGATACGTCGAAGCCGTTGGGGCGCCTGCATGCGCATAAGGCGCTGGTGCGCTCCGGGCTGATCAAGGTGGGGGACACGATCCATCTGGCGGTTGATGTCGCGCGCCGCAGCCAGCTGCGTGCCAACCATTCGGCGACGCACCTGCTGCACGCGGCTTTGCGCCATCGGCTGGGCACGCACGTCACGCAGAAGGGCAGCCTGGTGGCACCCGACCGCCTGCGTTTCGACTTCTCGCATCCCAAGGCGCTAAGCCAGGAGGATATCGCCGCGATCGAAGCCGAGGTGAATCGCCACATTCGCGAGAATGACGATGTGACCACCCGCCTGATGACGCCGGACGCGGCGATCGAAGCCGGCGCGATGGCGCTGTTCGGCGAAAAATATGGCGACGAGGTCCGCGTCCTCTCGATGGGCATCGGCGAGGAAGAGGGCGGCAATAGCTGGTCGGTCGAGCTGTGCGGCGGCACCCATGTGTCCGCATTGGGCGATATCGGCGTGTTCAAGATCATCGGCGAAAGCGCGGTGTCCTCGGGCGTGCGCCGGATCGAGGCGCTGACCGGCGAAGCGGCGCGGCTGTGGTTGACCCATCGCGAGGACCGCCTGCGCGAGGCTGCCGCGGCGCTGAAATCCTCCCCGGAAGAGGTGCCCGCACGCGTCGCCGCACTGGTCGAGGAACGCCGCAAGCTGGAGCGCGAGCTGGCCGAGGCCAAGAAAGCGCTCGCGCTCGGCGGCGGCGCGGCTAAGACCGAGACGGCCGGGCCGGAGCAGATCGCGGGCGTCGGCTTCATCGGCCAGGTGATCGATGGGCTCGACCCCAAGGGCCTGCGCGGGCTGGTCGACGAGGCCAAGACCAAGGTCGGATCGGGTGTAGCCGTATTGGTCTCGGTCAATGACGGCCGCGCCACCGTCGCGGTCGGCGTGACCGACGATCTGACCGCGCGTCTCTCGGCGGTGGATCTGGTCAAGCAAGCGGTCGCGACCGTGGGCGGGCAGGGCGGCGGCGGTCGTCCCGACATGGCCCAAGGTGGCGGCCCGGATGGCGGCAAGGCGGACGAAGCGGTGGCGGCGGTCCGTGGCGCACTGGCTGGAGCCGCCGCGGCAGCGTAACAGCTGAATGTCATCCCGGCGAAAGCCGGGATCCACCTGCGGCTTGGTTCTTCCATCCGGTGGATTCCCGCCCTCGCGGGAAGGATGGAAATGGCCTTTTCGCGACGCTGGCTGGAAATCGCGGCGGTGCGGTCCTAAATCTGCTCCTCAGGGAGTCAAAAAAGATGAAGCGCGAACTCATCGCTTATCTGGATTCGATCAAGGCGCGCGACCCCGCGCCGCGCTCGCGTTGGGAGGTTTTGCTCTATCCGGGCGTGCTCGCACTCGGGCTGCACCGCATCGCGCACTGGCTGTTCAACGGCGAGCTCTATTTCCTCGCACGGATGGTCAACCATATCGCGCGCTTCCTCACCGCGATCGATATCCATCCCGGGGCCGAGATCGGTGAGAATTTCTTCATCGATCATGGCTTCGTCGTGATCGGCGAGACCGCGGTGATCGGCAACAACGTCACCATCTATCAGAACGTGACCCTGGGCGGGACAAACCCGGCCGACGGCGTCGCGGGCAAACGCCATCCGACGCTGGAGGATGACGTGATCGTCGGCTCGGGCGCACAGGTGCTGGGGCCAATCATTGTCGCTACCGGTGCGCGCATCGGCGCCAATGCGGTCGTGACGCGCGATGTGCCCGAAGGCGCGACGATGGTCGGCATTCCGGCGCGTCCTACTTTGGTCGACGCGCAAAGCTATCATGCGTTCGTGCCCTACGGCACGCCCTGCAGCGAACGCTTCGATCCCGCGACCCAGCAGCTCGAATTGCTCAAATGCGAGGTCGAGACCTTGCGTGGCAAGCTCGCCAAGCTGATCGAGGAACGCGACGCGGCTGAGGTCGACAAGACGGATCGTCAGTCCGCCTGATGGGGTCGGTCACGCCCTTTCCGCAGGCGCAACCGCTCCAGGTTGCGTTCACGCGGATCGAGCTCGAACGCATCCTCAACCTCTACGGACGGATGGTCGCGGCGGGCCATTGGCGCGATTATGCGATCCAGTTCGATCGCGACGCGGCCTGTTTCGCCTGCTTCCGCCGTGCTGCCGAGCGCCCCGAATACAGGATCGAGAAACGCCCCGCGCTCCGCCAGCGCCAGGGGGAATGGGCACTGATCGGCGAGCATGGGGCGGTTCTCAAACGCGGTCACGAACTCGGGCCGGTATTGGCGCCGGTGGAACGCAAGCTGCTCAAGCTCGTCGAGGATTGATTCTCCTTCATTCCCGGCATCGAACGCAGCGAATCCGGGCACTCTAAAACTTAGCCATTGACCTAAGTATCCGGCGCGCTAATAGTTAGCTGCATGGCTAACTCTCAACTCGCACTGGATTCGGTGTTCCACGCGCTCGCGGATCCAACCCGCAGGGCTGTGGTCCAGCGGCTGGGAAAAGGCACGGCAACCGTGAGCGAGCTGGCCGCGCCGTTCGACATGGCGCTGCCCTCGTTCGTGAAACATATTTCGGTATTGGAACGATCGCGTCTGATCGTCTCGCGCAAGCAGGGGCGGGTGCGGACCTGCAGCCTGATCCGCGAAAACCTGCTGGAAGCCGAGCGCTGGTTCGAGCTGCTGCGCAGCCAGTGGATCAGCCGATACGGCAATCTCGATACGCTTCTCGCAAAACTCAATGGAGATGAAAATGACGTCTGACCTGCGTTTTGATTTCACGGCCGACAAAGCAGCCCGCACGATTACGGTCGTGCGCGAATTCGACGGCGCCCGCCAGCTGGTATGGGATTGCCATACGAAGCGCGAATTGCTCGACCAGTGGTTCGCACCCAGGCCGCTGACTACGCAGACCAAGCACATGGATTTCCGGGCAGGCGGATATTGGCATTATGCCATGATCACGCCCGACGGTCAGAAATATTGGAACCGATTGGACTATAAGACGGTCGATCCGATCGACGGCTATACGGCGCAGGACGGCTTTTGCGATGAATCCGGCATCGTCAATCCGGACATGCCGGGATCGCTTTGGGATGTCGGCTTTGCAGACGTCGGCGCGCGAACGTTGGTGACCACAATGGTCCGCTATGCATCGCCCGAGGCACTTCAGGCGGCGGTCGACATGGGGCTGAAGGACGGATTGGCATCGACCCTGCAACGGCTCGACGAACTGCTGCCGACATTGGTTGCAGCTTAGGTAAACGAAAGGCCGCGAACGGGTGGACCCGCTCGCGGCCTTCGATTGGCCTGGGCCGTTAGCCGGCGGCCCGCGCCGTCGCCACCACCGGGCGGTCGAGCGCGGGGAGACGTTCCTGCAGGTCCGAGGGGAGACCCGACACGATCAGCCGCCGCATGCTGTGCCAGAAGGCGGACAGCATCAGCAGGGCGGAGCCGATCACCAAAGCCGTCAGCGCGATGTTGAGGCTGACCGCGCCCGCCTGGCGGAACAGTTCGGCCAGCGCCACCAGCACATAAGCCAGTGACGAGACCAGCAGCGCGCGACGGTCGACCGCGAGCGCGACCAGGCCGAACAATATGTAGAGCGCGATCACGATCAGGCCCGAGACGGGGGTGATCGCATTGTTCATCACGCCGAGCAGATGGAAGACCGGGTGCGCAATCATCGGCGCGGCCGCCAGATGCAGCCAGAAGGCGACGTCGGAACGGCGCGTCTGACGCAGGCGATCGGACATGTCCCACCACATCGCAAAGCCGAACACCGCGACGCCTGCCGCCAGGATCACCCACAGTACATGGTCATTGTCGCGCATCGACGGCACCGACCACATCAAGGCGGTCGCCAGCGTGCCCACCAGCGCGCTGGTCAGCGCCGCGATCGTGATCGGCACATGGAAACGCCGCCAGTGCAGGTAAGCCGCCCCCGCGCTCACCAGACCAGCGACCGAGATGATGCCCGAGACGACGCGGTCGCCATTGTCGGGCGGGATCATCGGCATGCCGAGCCCGAACACGCATGCGCCCGCCGCCGCGACGAACGCGCCGAGCAGCACGATGCTGGGCAGCGCCATGCGTCGCCGCCTCGTGAAATATTCGGCCAGCGCCCAGCTCACGCCGGCGACCAGCAGGCCGCCCAGCGCGACGCCGTGCCCGATCGGACCCATCGCCTCAGGCCCGGAGACCTGGTCGTTCGGGCCAGCGATGCTGAAGCCGATCCAGCCGACTGCGACCAGCAGCAGGGCCGCCGCGATCGTGACGAAGATGTCGTTGAAGCCCGTGATCAGACGGAAGCTTTCCTCGTCCACCAGCGGCGTGGCGCGTGCCTCTGCAACGCTTTGACGCAGAGCCGCGGCCGCCGCGGGGGTGATGGCCCCCGTCGCGACCGCATGTTCGATGTCGGATTCGCTGTACATGTTTCACCTCTCCTGTTGGGCAGGAGGGTATCATGACTGTATTGGTGGTGCAATACAGTGGGGCGGTAAGGCCTATTGGAAACGCGCGGAAGGGCGCGTTTCGGGCCGGTGCCGCAATGCGCCGGAGGCGCATTATTCTAGATACGCTTAGGCGGTTCCCTCGGCGTCGAGCGCATAGCCCGCGGAGCGGACGGTGCGGATCAGATCGGGCGCATCGCCGACGTTGATCGCCTTGCGCAGGCGTCGGATATGGACATCGACGGTGCGCGGCTCGATGTCGCTGTCGCGGCCCCAGACCGAATCGAGCAGCCGCTCGCGCGAGAAGACACGGCCCGGATGCTCCATGAAGTGGCGCAGCAGACGGAACTCGGTCGGGCCGAGCGCGAGCGCGATGCCGTCGCGGCGCACCTTATGGTCGGCGATGTCCATCTCGATGCCCGAATAAGCCAGCCGTTCGCCTGCCAGAGCCGGGCGGACGCGGCGCAGCACGGCGGCGACGCGCGCCACCAACTCGCGCGGTGAGAAGGGCTTGGTCACATAATCGTCGGCGCCGGTTTCGAGCCCGCGGATGCGATCCTCTTCCTCGCCGCGCGCGGTGAGCATGATGATCGGCACGTTGGCGGTCTGGGTCGCGCGGCGCAGCCGTCGACAGACCTCGATCCCCGACAGGCCCTCGATCATCCAGTCGAGCAGCACGATGTCGGGCGGCCCTTCGGCGGCGAGCAGCAAGGCCTCCTCGCCGTCGGCGGTATGCTCGACATTGTGGCCCTCGCGGCGGAGGTGCCAGGTCAACAATTCGGCGAGCGCCTCGTCGTCTTCGACGAGGAGTATGCGGGCTCCGGTCATTGCGTCAGGCAGCGGGTGCCAGAGCATCGGCGCCGCGCGGGCGTTCGGGCATCTGTTCGCCAGTGGCCGCATAATAGATCATCTCGGCGGCGTTGGTCGCGTGATCGCCGATCCGTTCGAGATTCTTGGCGATGAACAAGAGGTGCGTCGATGCACCGATATTGTTCGGATTTTCCATCATGTAGGTGAGCAACGCCCGGAACAGGCTGTCGTAAAGATCGTCGACTTCGCGGTCGCGGATGCTGACGTCGAGCGCGCCCTCTGGATCGCGCGCGGCGAAGGCGTTGAGCACGTCGTGGACCATTTCCGATGTGGCACGCGCCATCGCCGGCAGGATGGCGAGCGGCTCGATCCCGCGCATCTCCTGCAGCAAGGGCACGCGCTTGGCGATATTCTTGGCATAGTCGCCGATCCGTTCGATCACGCCCGCGATCTTGAGCGCTGCGATCACTTCGCGCAGATCGTCGGCGAGCGGCGCGCGCAGCGCGATCAGGCGGACGACGCGGCGTTCCACCTCGGCCTCGAGCTCGTCGATGCGCCTGTCGTGCTGGACGATGCGGGCGGCGGCCTCGGTATCGCGGCGGGTCAGTGCCTGAACGGCGCCGTCGATCGCTGCCTCAGCCAAGCCGCCCATCTCGGCGACCATAGCCCGCAACTCCCCCAGATCCTCGTCGAACGCCTTAACCGTATGCCCGCTCGTCGCCATTTAAGCACTCCTTCTGCTCGCCATGGGGCCGCTCGGCGTCACTTTTATGACACTTCTCGCGGGATTTGAGAATGCGTCTCCGACTCTCGGCGCACGCAGCGGTGCAGCCTCACGAAGTTGGGGGCAAAGCGAGCGGAAGCTCGACCGTAACCGTGGTGCCGACACCCAACGTGCTGGCGATATCGAGCCGGCCTTTATGGCGTTCGACGATATGCTTCACGATTGCGAGCCCCAGGCCGGTTCCGCCGATCGCACGACTGCGGCCGGGGTCGGCACGGAAGAATCGTTCGGTCAGGCGCGGTAGGTGCTCGGGCGCGATTCCGTCGCCTTCGTCCGTGACGCTGACGCGTGCATTGCCGTTCGACACATTGAGCGTGACGATCACCGGGGAGCCCTCGCGTCCATATTTGAACGCGTTGCTGATGATATTGTGGATCAGCTGGTGGAGCTGGCCGCGGTCGCCCACCAAAGTCGCCTTGGCGGTCGCGCCGATGCTGATCCGCTGGCCGTCCCGGCGCGTGCCGAATTCGTCCACCACCTCGCGCAGCACGCCGGCCAGATCGACCTGGTCCTTGGGCGGGAAGTAACGGTCCGCCTCGATCCGCGACAGCGACATGAGGTCGTCGATCAGCCGCTGCATGCGGCGTGCCTCGCCCTCCATGATCGACAGGAAGCGCAAGCGGGTATCCGCATCCTCGGGCCCGTTGGCTTCCTCCAGCGTCTCGATAAAGCCGATCAGCGAGGCGAGCGGCGTGCGCAGCTCGTGGCTGGCATTGGCGACGAAGTCGACGCGCATCTGCTCGGCGGCACGCTGCGCACTGCGGTCGGTCAGACGGAGAAGACGCTTGCCCGGCGCGATCGTGCCCGCGCTCAATTCCCACAAACGGTCATGCCCGCCGAGCCCGTTGAGCGTGACCGGGCCATCTTCGTCCCCGCTCACCACGCCCGCGGCAGCCGGATGGCGCAGCGCGAGCCGTACATAATCGCCCACGATATGCTCGCCCAGCAGGCGCCGCGCGGCCTGGTTGGCGTGGCTGATATGATAGCCGTCCAATACCAGCAGCGGATCGCGCATGGCTTCGATCAGGTGGCCGGTCGGGTCGGGCGGAGCGGGCTTGCTCTCCGCGATCGGGCCGGAGCCGAGCCGGGTGAAGCGCGGCAGCGCCATCTCAGCCGAGCCTTGCCAGCGTGGGCAGCAGTTCGTCCCAATGATCGATCAGGGCGGTCGCGCCCAATTGATCGGCGGGCCGGTCGGAGAAACCGAAGGTCAAGGCGACGCAGGGAACGCCCGCCGCGCGCGCGGCGTCGGTATCGCTGATCGAATCGCCGACGAATGCCGCGCGCCCGCCGCCCGCGCGGCGGATCGCCTCCCGGACCGGGGCCGGGTCGGGCTTGCGTTCGGGCAAGGTATCACCGCCGATTATGGCCGCGAACCGGCCCTGCCAGCCCAGGGCGTCGACCAGGTCGTGGGTCAGCGCCTCAAGCTTGTTGGTGCAGATGGCGAGCTGCACGCCTTGCGCATCGAGCGCGTCGAGCGCTGTCTCCACGCCATCATAGGCGGCCGAATGATCGGCGATATGATGCTCATAATAATCGAAGAAGATCGGGAAGCCTTGATCAATCAGCGTTTCGCTGACCTCGCCCGTAGCGCCAAGGGCCTTACGAAGCAGCGCGCGCACGCCATGGCCGACCATGTGCCGCACCTCTTCCGCTGGGATCAGCGGGCGGCCCATCTCTCCAAGCGTATGATTTAGCGCCGCGGCGAGATCGAGCGCCGTGTCCGCCAGCGTTCCGTCGAGATCGAACACGACCACGTCGAAAGGAATCTGCCCCATGGCAAGGGCCGTAGAACCGGACGGGGAAAACGGGAAGGGGGCGTCGTGAATCGCTTTGGAAGGGATCATCCCGGACAGATTGCCGCGGCACGTTATAGTCGTGCGACGGCCGGGATGGCATGGCTCCGCGGAAAGTGGCAAAGCGCGCGGCCATGACCGATACGCCGCTCGCCGCCATCATCCTTGCCGCAGGCAAGGGCACGCGCATGAAGTCCGATCTGCACAAGGTGCTTCACCCGCTGGCGGGCCGCCCGATGCTGGGCCACCTGATCGACGCCGTTGAGGCGCTGGGGAGCGAGCGGACGGTCGTGGTGGCGGGCGCCGGCCGCGAGCAGATCGAGCAGTTCGCGCTGCCACTCGGCCTTTCGGTCGCGATCCAGGCGGAGCAGCTCGGCACCGCGCATGCGGTGCTTCAGGCGCAGCGCGCGCTGGAGGGGTTCGAGGGCGACGTGCTGATCCTCTATGGCGACGTGCCCCTCGTCACGACCGAGACGATGGCGCGCATGGTGGCGCGGCTGCATGAAGCGGATGCGCCGGCGGTGGTGGTGCTGGGCTTCCGCCCGCAGGAGACGCTGAGCTACGGCCGCATCCTTGCCGAGCATGGCCGCATCCTGAAGATGGTCGAGCATAAGGATGCCAGCATCGAGGAGCGTGCGGTTAACCTGTGCAATTCAGGCCTGATGGCGGTGCGTTCGGCCGATCTGTGGCGCCTGCTCGCCAAGGTCGGCAACCAGAATGCGGCGGGCGAATATTATCTGCCCGACGTGGTCATGCTCGCCAACGAGGAGGGCCGCGTTTCGGCCGTGATCGAAACCGACGCGCACGAGGTGGCGGGCGTCAACAGCCGCGCCGAGCTGGCCGAGGTCGAAAGCCTGTGGCAGACGCGCCGCCGCGCGCGCGCCATGGCCGACGGCGCCAGCCTGATCGCGCCCGAGACGGTCTGGTTCGCGTGGGACACGCGGATCGGCCGCGACGTGACGATCGGCCCGAATGTGGTATTCGGACCGGAGGTTGCGATTGCGGACCGGGTCACGATCCATGCTTTCTGCCATATCGAGGGCGCGAGCGTCGAAAGTGGCGCGATCGTCGGTCCCTATGCGCGGCTTCGTCCGGGTGCCGAGATCGGCGCGGACGCGCATGTCGGCAATTTCGTCGAGATCAAGAAGGCGAAGCTGGGGCAGGGCGCCAAGGCCAACCACCTGACCTATATCGGCGATGCCGAGGTTGGCGCGAAAGCCAATATCGGGGCGGGGACCATCACCTGCAATTATGACGGTTTCGGCAAATATCCCACGAAGATAGGCGCCAATGCTTTTATCGGTTCGAATACCGCTTTGGTGGCGCCGGTGACGGTAGGCAACGGTGCGATCACGGGCGCCGGGTCGGTGATCACCAAGGATGTTCCGGCCGACGCGCTGGCGGTGACGCGTGCACCCCAGAAGAGCCTGGACGGCTGGGCCGCCCGCTTCCGGGAAGGCAAGAAGAAACCCTAGATCTTTTTGGCGATCAGCCGCTCGGCCTCGCGCGCGAGCAGCGACAGTTCGAACAGATTGGGCGGCTCCTCACGCGGCTTGGAATCGATGACGCAGAGCGCGCCGAGCGGATAGCCCTGACGGTCGACCAGTGGCACGCCGGCATAGAAGCGGATGTGCGGGGCGAACAGCACCAGCGGATTGCCCGAGAAACGCTGGTCGCGCCGCGCATCGGGCACCACCAAAGGTTCGCCGGGACGCAGGATCGCATGCGCGCAAAAGGAGACAGCGCGCGGCGTTTCCTCGCTCTCGATACCGGTTCGGGCAGCCAGGAACTGCCGCTCGCGATCGATGATCGTGACCGCGGCCATCGGCGTGTGGAACAGCTTGGCGGCTTCATCGACCAGCTTTTGCAGCGCGGGATCGTTGCGCCGCTTGAGCACGCCGCTGCGTTCGACCGCCTTCTGTCTCTGCTCCTCATCGGGCGGCACATCCGCCGGGCTATGGAAATCGATATGGATCACGCGGCTCTCCGATCGTTCCTCATAACGTCGGAGCGCCTCGTCGCGCTTCTTATTGCAGCCATCCCGGTTTCAATTCTGAGGCCATCCGGTGCGATCAGTGCTTGTTCCGGATCGATCCGGCCGACCCGCAGCGCCGCTTTTCCCGAATGCTTGACCTCGTACATCAGGGAATCCGCGAGCTGGATCGCGGCTTCGAGCGGATCGAGCTGGTCCGCGGTCGCAACCAGCGCACCCATGCTGCAGCTCACCGGAAGCCCAGTCCTCGCGAGGATTCCCGAAAGGCGGCGATGGACCAGACTTGCGACATGATCGCCATCGTCGATGGTGGGCACGCTCAGCAGCGCCACGAATTCGTCGCCGCCAATGCGCGCGAACAGATCGCCGTCCCGGATCGCATCGACCGCGGCGCAGGCGAAGAGGCGCAATATATCGTCGCCCGCCGAATGGCCGTGCCGGTCGTTGACCTGCTTGAAGCCGTCGAGGTCCATGTAGCAGAGAATGAACCCCGCCTCGGTGCCGCGCATCTGCGACACGCGCCGCGCCATCCGTTCCTGGAACGAGGCCTTGTTGAGCACGCCGGTCAGCCCATCGGTCGAGGCGCGCCACCGCTCCATCCGGAGCGCAGTGCGCATTCCGCTGACCAGGATCACGACCATACCGGTGGTAAGGACGCGCGCGAACAGGTTCCAGAGCTCGGTCGCCGGAGGCATCGCGTGTTCCGGATGGAATTGATGCTGGATATGGTGCACCGCCGCGCCGCAAAGCGCGACCAGGAGCGCGAACAGCAAGCCCCGGCGCTCGCCGAAGCTCCAGGCCGCGCCGGCGGCGATCAGGAGATACAGGAACAATAATGAGGCCTGCGTTCCCGTCGCATAATCCAGCATCACCGTGGAGATGAGCGAGGCGAGCGCCACGCACCATTGCGTCGCGGGACGCCAGCGTTCGGTCGCGCTCGCGGCCTTGATCAAAAGGCGCGATGTGAGGGTCATTTCGGGTTTTCTGTGGGGCACGCAATCCTCCGGCCGTTACGCTCCGGTTGGCGAATGCGATTAACCCTGATTTGGTTAACAGGCGGTTCGAAACGGCCGGAAAGGCTGTTCAGCTTCACGCAACCCGATTAGGCGCTTGGGCCAGCCCCCGGGCAGAGGAGCATGAGACGTGTGCGGCATCATCGGTATCGTCGGTAAGGAAGAGGTTTGCGGCCGCCTGCTGAGCGGGCTGCGCCGGCTGGAATATCGCGGCTATGATTCGGCCGGCATCGCCACCGATCATGACGGCATCATCGATCGCCGCCGCGCACCGGGCAAGCTCGACAATCTGGCGACTGTGCTGCACGAAAATCCGCTGCCGGGCACGACCGGTATCGCGCATACGCGCTGGGCGACGCATGGCGCACCGACCGAGGACAATGCCCACCCGCACGCCACCGGCGAAGTGGCCGTCGTCCACAACGGCATCATCGAGAATTTCAAGCCGCTGCGCGAGGAATTGCAGGCGCGGGGCCGCGTCTTTTCCAGCCAGACCGATACCGAAGTGGTGGCGCATCTCGTCTCCGAGCAGATCGAGCAGGGGGCGGAGCCGGCGGCGGCGGTGGCGAGCGTGCTCAAGCGGCTGCACGGCGCCTTCGCGCTCGCGATCCTGTTCCGCCAGCATCCCGATCTGCTGATCGGCGCGCGCCTGGGGTCGCCTTTGGTCGTGGGTTACGGCGACGGCGAAACCTATCTCGGCTCCGATGCGCTCGCGCTCGCGCCGCTCACCCAGCGCATCTGCTACCTGGAAGAGGGCGATTGGGTGATCGTCACGCGCGACGGCGCGCGGATATTCGACGCGCAGGACAATCCGGTCGAGCGCCCGATCGTCCAGTCGGGCGCGACCGATGTCGAGCTGACCAAGGGCAATCACCGCCACTTCATGCTCAAGGAGATTTACGAGCAGCCGATCGTCGTCGCGCAGACGCTACGCTCCTATCTCCGCCGGCTGGAGGAGACGGTGTCGCTGCCGACCGAGGATTTCGACCTCGCTTCGGTCAAGCGCATCACGATCGTCGCGTGCGGCACCAGTTTCTATGCGGGCATGGTCGCCAAATATTGGTTCGAGCAGTTCGCACGCGTTCCCGTCGATATCGATGTGGCGAGCGAGTTCCGTTATCGCGCGCCCGTGCTGGAGCCGGGCGGGCTCGCGCTCTTCATCAGCCAGTCGGGTGAGACCGCCGATACGCTAGCGGCGCTGCGCCATGCGCGCAGCGAAGGCCAGAAGATCGCGGTGGTGGTCAATGTGCCGACCTCGACCATGGCGCGCGAGGCGGATCTATTGCTCTCGACCCATGCGGGGCCCGAGATCGGCGTCGCCTCGACCAAGGCTTTCACCTGCCAGCTCGCGGTGCTGGCAGCGCTGGCTGCCAATCTCGCGCGGGCCAAGGGGCGGCTGAGCCGTGACGAGGAACGCGTGCTTGTCCGTCATCTTGCTGAGGCCCCCGCCGCGCTCAACGGTGCGCTCGCCTATGACGAGGCGATCGAGGCTATGGCGCATAACATCGCGGCTGCCCGCGACGTCCTCTATCTCGGCCGCGGGCCAGACTATCCGCTGGCGCTGGAAGGCGCGCTCAAGCTCAAGGAAATCAGCTATATCCACGCCGAAGGTTATGCCGCGGGCGAGATGAAGCACGGCCCGATCGCGCTGATCGACGAGGCGGTCCCCATCATCGTGATCGCCCCCTCTGGCCCGCTGTTCGACAAGACGGTCTCAAACATGCAAGAAGTCCAGGCCCGGGGCGGCAAGGTTGTGCTGATCTCGGATTATGACGGCATCGAAGCCGCAGGAGAGGGATGTCTCGCCACGATCACGATGCCCAAGGTGCATCCGCTGATTGCGCCGCTCGTCTATGCGATCCCGGTGCAATTGCTCGCTTATCATGTCGCGGTGGCGAAGGGCACGGACGTCGACCAGCCGCGCAACCTGGCCAAGAGCGTCACGGTGGAGTGAGACGGGGCAGCCGGGGATGGCTGCCGTCATTGCTGCTGTCGCTGGCTTCGGCGGGGCCGGCCTGGGCGCAGGCCGTGCCACCCGCGGCCACCCCGCCGGCGCAACCGCCCGAGCAGGTCTTCATCAAGCCCGCCACGATCGACAACAGCCTGGAGGTGACGGGCGATCCGGTCGCCGCGAAGGAAGTGAACGCGCGCATGCTGGTGGGCGTGACGGTCGACGACAAGGGGCCGTTCCGCTTCTTCGTCGACAGCGGCGCCGATCGATCGGTGATCGGCTATAATCTGGCGCAGCGGCTGGGCCTGCCCGCAGGGCCGGATGTTATCCTCCACAGCACCGGCAGCGCGCAGCAGACGCATACGGTCCACATCAATACGCTGCGGGTCGGGGCGAGCACGATCCACGACATATCCGCCCCGGCCTTGCCCGAACGCTTTCTCGGCGGCGACGGAATGCTCGGGATCGATGCGCTGATCGATCAGCGCCTGACGATCGATTTCGACAAGCGCACCGTGGTCGTGCAGGATACGCATGCCCGCGAGGAAACCGCCGGCCCTGACGAGGTCGTCGTAGTCGCACGACGGCGCAAGGGGCAGCTCATCCTGACGCAAGCCCGCACCGGCAGCACGCAGATCGCCGCGGTGATCGATACGGGAACCGAGGTCACGGTCGGCAACAGCGCGCTTCGCGAAAAACTGCTGCGCCGCAGCCGCACGCCGGTGATGACCACCACCTTGATCAGCGTGACGGGCGATCAGATTCCGGCGGACCTGCTCGCTGTGCCCGAAATCCGGATCGGCGACCTGGTAATGCATAACGTGCTGATCGCCTTTTCCGACGTGCCGCCCTTCAAATTGTTCGGGCTCGACCATGAGCCCGCCATCCTGCTGGGCAGCGACATATTGAGCAGCTTCCGCAAGGTTTCGCTCGATTTCCGCCGCAGGAAGGTGCGTTTCACGCTTCGTCCCGACAGCCGTTGATCGTCCGCCTGCACTCACCATATGATGGGGAAGCCGCGGACTCTGCGGCGCTGGAGTGTAAATTGACCGAAGCTTTCCCCGTCCTGCCGCTGCGCGACATCGTCGTCTTCCCGCAGATGATCGTTCCCTTGTTCGTCGGCCGCGACAAATCGGTCGCCGCGCTCGAAAGCGCGATGGCCGGCGACAAGACCATTTTCCTGGTATCGCAGCTCGATCCGTCGGAAGACGATCCCGACGCAGAAGCGCTGTACGACATCGGCGTGACCGCGACCGTGCTGCAGCTGTTGAAGCTGCCCGACGGCACGGTGCGCGTGCTGGTCGAGGGCAAGCAGCGCGCGCGCATGACCGCGCTCGAAACCGCGGGCGATCATCTGACCGCCGAAATCGAGTTGCTGGGCGACGGCGAGGCCAATGCCGAATCCGCCGACATCAAGGCGTTGATGCGATCGGTGGTCGAGCAGTTCGAGCGCTATGCGCAATTGAACCGCAAGCTGCCCGACGAGCTGCCGGCGCAGCTGGCCGAGATTGAGGATCCGGCGCGTCTGGCCGATGCCGTCGCGGGCAATATCTCGGTCAAGGTGTCCGACAAGCAGGCGATGCTGGTCGAGGACGATCCCGCCAAGCGCCTCGAGATGGCCTTCGCCTTCATGGAGGGCGAGCTTGGCGCGCTGCAGGTCGAGAAGAAAATCCGTAGCCGGGTCAAGCGCCAGATGGAGAAGACCCAGCGCGAATATTATCTGAACGAGCAGCTGAAGGCGATCCAGCGCGAGCTGGGCACGTCGGATGGCGACGAAGGCGGGGACGAGGTTGCCGAGCTCACCCAGAAGATCGCCAATACCAAGCTGTCCAAGGAGGCGCGCGCCAAGGCGACCGCCGAGGTCAAGAAATTGCGTACGATGGCGCCGATGTCGGCCGAAGCCACGGTGGTGCGCAATTATCTGGACGTGCTGCTCGGCCTGCCCTGGGGCAAGAAGAGCAAGATCAAGAAGGACATTCCAGCCGCACAGGCGGTGCTGGATGCCGATCATCACGGGCTTGAGAAGGTCAAGGATCGGATCGTCGAATATCTCGCGGTCCAGGCGCGCACCAACAAGCTGAAGGGCCCGATCCTGTGCCTGGTCGGTCCGCCGGGCGTGGGCAAGACCTCGCTCGGCCGCTCGATCGCCAAGGCGACGGGGCGCGAGTTCGTACGCCAGTCGCTCGGCGGCGTGCGCGACGAGGCCGAGATCCGCGGCCATCGCCGCACCTACATCGGCTCGCTGCCGGGCAAGATCGTGTCGAACCTGAAGAAGGCCGGCACGTCCAACCCGCTCTTCCTGCTCGATGAGATCGACAAGCTCGGCCAGGATTATCGCGGCGATCCGGCATCGGCTTTGCTGGAGGTGCTCGACCCCGAGCAGAACAGCAAGTTCCAGGACCATTATCTGGAGATCGATATCGATCTGTCGGACGTGATGTTCGTCACGACCGCCAACTCGCTGAACCTGCCGCAGCCCTTGCTCGACCGCATGGAGATCATCCGGCTCGAAGGCTATACGGAAGACGAGAAGGTCGAGATCGCGCGCAAGCATCTGCTGACCAAGCAGATCGAGGCGCATGGCCTGAAGCAAGGCGAGTTCACGCTCACCGACGGCGGGCTGCGCGACCTGATCCGTTATTACACCCGCGAAGCCGGTGTACGCACGCTCGAGCGCGAGATTGCAAAGCTCGCCCGAAAGGCGCTGCGCAAGATCCTCGAGAAGAAAGAGACGAGCGTCGAGATCGATGAGGGCAACCTCGGCGATTATGCCGGCATCCGGAAGTTCCGTTACGGCGTGTCCGAGGAAGAGGACCAGATCGGCGCAGTCACCGGCCTCGCCTGGACCGAGGTCGGCGGCGAGTTGCTGACGATCGAGGCGGTCACCGTTCCCGGCAAGGGCCAGGTCAAGACGACGGGCAAGCTCGGCGAGGTGATGCAGGAATCGGTGCAGGCGGCCTGGTCGTTCCTGCGCGCCCGCGCCCCCGTTTATGGCGTGAAGCCCAGCATCTTCGGCAAGAAGGATATCCATATCCATCTGCCCGAAGGCGCGGTGCCCAAGGACGGCCCTTCGGCGGGCATCGGCATGGTCACCGCGATGGTCTCGACCTTGACCGGGCTCGCGGTGCGCCGCGATGTTGCGATGACGGGCGAGGTCACGTTGCGTGGCCGCGTGCTGCCGATCGGCGGCCTCAAGGAAAAGCTGCTCGCGGCGTTGCGCGGCGGCATCGCCACTGTGCTGATCCCCAAGGAGAATGAGAAGGATCTGGCCGATATTCCGGCCAACATCCTCGAAGGCCTTGAGATCGTGCCCGTCGGCCATGTCGACGAGGTGCTGGCGCGTGCCCTGGTCGAACCGGTCGTGCCGATCGAATGGACCGAGGCCGACGAGCTCGCGACCGAGCCCGCTTTGGGCCAGATCGGGACCGATCCGGGCGCAAGCGTGGCTAGGCACTGATTAAGCAAATAAACTCGATCAGTTTCCTTTGACTCCCCCGGCCGGCTTGGCATTAGATGGCCGCTTCGCGCGTTCGTCGGTGTCTGGCTGGCCGGAGAGGGGATTCATGAACAAGCAGGAGCTGATCGCGGTCGTCGCCGACCAAACCGGACTGCCGCGCGCGGATACCGCGCGCGTGGTCGAGGGGCTGCTCGACACGATCACCACGCAGCTCAAGAAGGGCGGCGAAGTGCGCCTGGTCGGCTTCGGCAATTTCTCGGTCAGCCGCCGCAAGGCCTCGACGGGCCGCAACCCGCGCACCGGCGAGCCGATGAACATCAAGGCGACCAGCCAGCCCAAGTTCCGGCCGGGCAAGGTGCTCAAGGATTCGGTCAACTGACCAAAAGCGTCGGGCAAGGGCTGGACAGAGAACGTTCCTTCCCTTAACCGCCCGGTCCGACCTATTCGGGCCTGACCTTTCGGGGTGAGGCTCCGGGCGCATAGCTCAGTGGTAGAGCACTGTGTTCACACCGCAGGGGTCGCAGGTTCAAACCCTGCTGCGCCCACCAGATAGAGCCCCGGGGAGCCGAAGCTTCCCGGGGCTTTTTCTTTGTCGATTGCGAATTAGTACGAATCGTACTATAACTTTGGCTATGAATGGAACAACGGATGACGCCGCTAAGCTACGCATTGCTGGGCCTGATCCGGATGCTGCCGCGCTCGGGTTATGCGCTGCGCAAGGTGTTCAAGACGACGCCGCTCGGAAATTATTCGAGCAGTCCCGGCAGCATCTATCCTGCGCTCAAATCGCTCGAAAAACTCGGAATGGTGCAAACCGCCGATGCGCCCGAGGCGCGCGGCAAAGGCCTGTACCACCTTACCTCCGCGGGCGAGGCGGCGCTCGGCCAATGGCTGCGCGCACCGGTCGACGATCTGGGTGAGGCGATGCTGCGCTTCGCATTCCTGCCCGAGGAGGATGAGGCGGCGATTGCGGCCTTCCTCGATTCCTTCGAAGCGGCGGCGCAGGAGCGCGCGACGGGGCTGGAGACCTTCCTCGCGGGGGAGGGCGCGACCGGCATGTCGTCCAAACACCGGATCGCGGTCGAGCATGGCCGCCGAAATCTCGAGGCATCGGCGGATTGGGCCCGCTGGGCGCGCGCGCAATTCAGGCACGAACGGGAGAAGGGCAATGAAACAGCTCGGTAGAGACTTGGGTCGGGTGGTTGCTTTGTGGGTAACGCTGGCGGCAAGCCAGATGATCTTCGGCGCGATCCTCTTCCTGGGGACACCTGCTTTCACCGACAGCGGCCCGATGGGCGCCGGTCAGGCCTTGCTCATCGTCTCGCTGGTCGATGCGGTGATCCTCACCTTGCTCGCGCAGCGGATGCGGTTGCGCGGTTGGACGCTGGGGCTTGTGCTCTGCGGCGTGCTGTTCGGGGTCCAGACGGGCCAGGCACTGATCGAGGCGGTCATCTTCAACAACGACCTTCACATGGCGACCGCGACCCTGATCAAGACCGGCATCGCCGCGCTGCTCCGCGACGCGGCCGGGGCGGTGTTGATCGCCTTGATGTGGCCGGGGTCGAGCGAGCCCGGCTGGCATGTGCGTGGCTTGGCCTGGAAAACGCCCGTGACCGCTTTCTTCTACGCTTTCTGCTATTTCGCGGCGGGAAGCCTGATCGCCTGGCAAAGCCCGGCGGTGCGCGCTTTCTATGCGCATGTCGGCGAGATCAACACCGGCGCGCTCGTGCTGCTGCAAGTCGCGCGGGGGGTGATCTGGTGCGGGCTCGCTTGGCTGCTGGTGCGGGATCTGGCGGCCCCGGCGTGGAAAGCCGGCTTGCTGGTCGGGCTCGCCTTTGCCGGTTTCATGATTCCCGAATTGCTGTTGCCCAATCCGATCATGCCCTGGCCGGTGCGGTCGGTGCATATGGTCGAGGTGGGCGTGTCCAACTTCCTGTTCGGCGCGATCACCGCGTTGCTGCTGCAACTCGGCGCACGCACCGCGGAACTTGCACCAAGCCGTTGAAAATCGCCTGCCGAACGCCGATGTCCGGCGTTCGGCAGGAGCGATGATCGGTGAACAAATATAGCCTGTTCGAAACGGCGCATGGCCATGCCGCGCTCGCCTGGAACGAGCGCGGCGTGACCAGCTTCCGCCTGCCCGCATCCACCGCCGAGGAAACGCGACGCTCGTTGCTGCGGCGGCTGCCCGAAGCAAGCGAGGCAATGCCTTCGCGCAAAGTGGCCTCATTGATAGAGGCGGTCCGATGCTACTTCGGTGGCGAGCGGATCGACTTTACCGACGTGCCGCTCGATCTCGGCCGGCAGGAGCCTTTGTTTGCCAGGATCTACGATCTGGTGCGCGGGCTCGGCTATGGCGAGACCACCACCTATGGCGCGGTTGCCAAGGCGCTAGGCGAAGGGCCGGAAGTCGCCCGCGATGTCGGCCAGGCGATGGCGCGCAATCCGATCCCGCTGATCGTGCCCTGCCACCGCGTGCTGGCGGCGGGCGGCAAGATCGGCGGTTTCTCCGCGCCGGGCGGATCGAACGCGAAAGCCCGGATGCTCGAGATGGAAGGCGTCCGACCGGAGGCGGAAGCGCCTGCCAAGCCGACCGCGCAGGCGAGTTTCGGTTTCTGACTCCCGTGGCTTTCGCGCGCTTTTCGGCTACCCACGTCGCCGAAAGCACGGGAGAGTTTGATGGCTGGTCCGCTCGAGGGCCTCAAGGTTTTGGAGCTGGCGCGCATTCTTGCCGGCCCTTGGGCCGGGCAAACGCTCGCCGATCTCGGCGCCGATGTGGTCAAGGTCGAGAGTCCCGATGGGGACGATACGCGCAGCTGGGGCCCGCCCTTCGTTACAGCGGCTGACGGCGGCGATCTTTCGGCAGCCTATTTCCACGCCTGCAATCGCGGCAAGCGCTCGGTCATCGCCGATTTCGCGACCGAGGAAGGGCGCGCACTGGTCCGCAAGCTTGCTGCCTCCGCCGATGTGCTGATCGAGAATTTCAAGGTCGGCGGGCTCGCCAAATATGGGCTCGACCATGAGAGCCTGAAGGCGGTCAACCCGCGCTTGATCTACGCCTCGATCACCGGTTTCGGGCAGGATGGGCCCTACGCCAATCGCGCGGGCTATGATTTCCTGATCCAGGGAATGGGTGGCGCGATGTCGATCACAGGCGATCCTAATGGTCAGCCAACCAAGACCGGCTTCGCAATGGCGGATATCTTCTCCGGCCTCTACGCGACGGTCGGCATCCTCGCCGCGCTCCGCCGCCGCGACGAAACGGGGGAGGGCGCGCGGATCGATTGCGCGCTGATGGACAGCCAGGTGTCGGTGCTCGCCAACCAGGCGCTCAATTTCCTCGTCTCGGGCAAGGCGCCCCAGCGTCTGGGCAACGCGCACCCCAGCATCGTGCCCTATGAAGTGTTCCCGGTCGCGGACGGCCATATCATCATCGCGGTCGGCAATGACGGCCAGTATCGCCGCCTGTGCGAGGTGCTGGGCGAGGCGGAGATGGGCAGCGATCCGGACTATGCGACCAATCCGGCGCGGGTGGAAAACCGGGCCGCGTTGATCGCACGCCTGTCGGCGCTGACGATGGGGTGGCAGCGAGACGATCTGCTCGCCCAGTTAGAGAAGGCGGGCGTGCCCGCTGGGCCGATCAACAGCATCGCCGACGTGTTTGACGATCCTCAGGTACGGCATCGTGGGATGCGGTTGGATCTGGCGTCGGAGGCGGCGGCAAATGGAGCGATCCCCGGCGTGCGGACGCCGCTCATGATCGACGGGCAGCCCGCGGCACATGCGAGGCCGTCCCCGCGCGTGGGGGAACATCAGGCGGAGGTGCTGGCCGATCCGAACTGGGTCGGGCCTTAGGACTAAATTCCCTTCGTCATTGCGAGGAGCGCAAGCGACGAAGCAATCCAGGCCCGAGAGCGCGGGACTGGATTGCTTCGCTGCGCTCGCAATGACGCCAACGTGGCGATCAGCTGATATGCACCGCCTTGGTGATCATATGGTTCTGGATGCCCTCGGGGCCGTCCTCGGAGCCGAAGCCCGATTCCTTGATGCCGCCGAAGGGCGAATCCGGCCAGGTCAGGCGCACGCCGTTGATCGCGACCATGCCCGCTTCCAGCTCCTCGGCGAGGCGGTTCTGGCGGCGGCCCTGCTCGGTGAAGGCATAAGCCGCAAGGCCGAAGGGCAGGCGGTTGGCTTCAGCGATTGCGTCGTCGATCGTCCGGAACGGGCGCAGCAGGGCGAGCGGGCCGAACGGCTCCTCGTTCATCGCGCTCGCTTCCAACGGCACGTCGGCGATCACGGTCGGCTCGAAGAAGAAGCCGCCGCCCTCGCGCCGCCCGCCGCCCGCGAGCAGCCTCGCGCCCGCTTTCTCGGCATCCGCGATCATCGCCGCCATCGCGTCGGGGCGGCGCGGATTGGCAAGCGGGCCCATGTGGGTGCCGCTTTCGAGCCCGCTGCCGACCGTCATCGCGCGCGTGCGTTCGGCAAAGCCCGCCGCGAAGCGGTCGTAAATGCCTTCCTGCACATGGAAGCGGGTCGGCGCGACGCAGACCTGGCCGGCATTGCGGAATTTGTGCGTGACGAGCGTATCGAGCGTCTTCTCCAGGTCGCAATCGTCGAACACCAGCACCGGGGAATGGCCGCCCAGCTCCATCGTCATCTTCATGACCGTGTCGGAAGCGAGCTTCATCAGCGCCTTGCCGACGGGCACCGAGCCGGTGAAGCTCAGCTTGCGCGTGATCGGCGAGGCCAGCAGGTGGCGCGAAATCTGGTCGGGCACGCCGAACACGATCTGCGCGACATTGCCGGGCAGGCCGGCGTCCTGCAGGCAGCGCATCACCGCGACCGCACTGCCCGGCGTTTCCTCGCTCGGCTTGAGGATGATCGAACAGCCTGCTGCGATCGCAGGCGCGATCTTGCGGACGACATTGATCGCCGGGAAATTCCAGGCGCAGAAGGCCGCGACCGGGCCGACCGGCTGGTGCAGCACCATCGATCGCGAGCCCGAGGGGCGCTGCATCACGCGGCCGAAGATGCGCATCGTCTCGCCCGCGTGGAATTCGAGCATGACCGCGCCCGCCATCACCTCGCCTTTGGCTTCGGCGAGCGGCTTGCCTTCCTCCATGGTGACGATGCGCGCGATCTGGTCGGCGCGCTCGCGCAGCAAGGCGGCGGCCTTGATCATGATCGCGAAGCGCTGTTCGGCCGGCGTCACGCGCCAGCTTTCGAAACCAAGCTGGGCGGCGGCGAGCGCGCGATCGAGGTCGGCGATCGAAGCAACGGGCAGCGCCGCCAGCGTCTCGCCGGTGGCGGGATTGAGCACGGCCTGCGCGTCGCGGCCGTCGCCGCTCAGCCATTCGCCGTAGATGTAGAGACCCAGCTTGGGATAATCGGTCACGCGGGATTCCTCAGGCACGCGCGGCAGGACGCCGCTTCTGTCGGGCTCATGTATGCCGCGATGAGCGAGGGGCAACCCCACGCGCGCATGAAAAAGGGCCGGCCGGCGCGCGCCGACCGACCCTTTCGAACGATATGCCGAAGATCAGTTGCAGAAGCGGTTGATCAGATTCTCCAGACGCTCCTGATGGCCCGAACGCTGCTTCGGGTTGATGTCCTTCGCCACGACCAGATCGGCGATCTCGGCGAGCGAGCCCTTGGCGATCTGCTGGCCGAGCGGGCTGTCCCAATCGGCATAGCGCTCCTTGCGGGCGGCATCGAGACGGCCGTCCTCGATCAGGGCAGCGGCGTTGAGCAGGCCCTTGGCGATGACGTCGATCGCGCCGACATGACCATGGAAAAGGTCGACCGCATCGACACTCTGGCGGCGCACCTTCGAGTCGAAGTTGAAGCCGCCGTCCTTGAAGCCGCCCGCGCGAATGACTTCGATCATCGCCAGCGTCATTTCCTCGGTCGAATTCGGGAATTGGTCGGTATCCCAGCCATTCTGGTGATCGCCGCGATTGGCGTCGATTGAGCCGAAGATGCCGAGCGCGGTCGCCATCGCCAGCTCATGCTCGAACGTGTGGCCGGCGAGCGTGGCGTGGTTGGCCTCGATATTGACGCGGACCTCGTTCTCAAGGCCATACTTCTTGAGGAAGCCGTACACGGTCGCGGTGTCGAAATCGTACTGATGCTTGGTCGGCTCGTGCGGCTTCGGCTCGATCAGGATTGTGCCCTTGAAGCCGATCTTGTGCTTGTGCTCGACGACCAGATTGAGGAAGCGGCCGAGCTGGTCGAGCTCCTTGCCGAGATTGGTGTTGAGCAGGGTCTCATAGCCTTCGCGGCCGCCCCACAGCACATAATTGGAGCCACCCAGGCGCTTGGTCGCCTCGAGCGCCTGGCGGACCTGCATCGCGCCGAACGCGAACACTTCCGGGTTCGGGTTGGTGGCGCCGCCCGACATGAAGCGCGGGTTGCTGAACAAATTGGCGGTGCCCCAAAGCAGCTTGATGCCGGTCTCGCCCTGCAGGCGCTCCAGATCGTCGACCGCCTCGGCGAGATATTTGGTGTGCTCGACGGCGTTGGTGGCGGCGGCCATCACGTCGACGTCATGGAAGCAATAGAAGGGCACGCCGAGCTTCTTGATGAAGTCGAACCCCTCGGCGCGCTTGGTCGCGGCGGCAGCGCTGTCCATCGCGCCCGCTAGCCAGGGGCGGCTGAACGTGCCCGCGCCGAAGATGTCGTGACCCGCCCAGGAGAAGGTGTGCCAGAAGCAGACGGCGAAGCGCAGATGGTCTTCCATCCGCTTGCCCAGCACCACCCGATCCTTGTCGTAGAAGCGGTAGGAAAGCTCGTCGGTCGAATCCGGGCCCTTGTAGGCGATCGGCGCGATCTCGGAGAAATAGGTCGGTTGGACGGACATTACTGGCCTTTCATTTTCGGGCTGATGTGGGGGTAAGCTTCGCGGAACGCCGCTTTCTTGGGCGCCAGAAGATCGATGTCGGCCGCCTGCGGCTCTACAACGCGCTCGACCGGCGGAGGGGCGCAAATCGCGGCGGGATCGCCATGATCCACCGCGACCTGGGCGAGGCGCGCGGCGCCCAAGGCCGGGCCGACTTCGCCGCCGCGCAGATAGACGAGCGGGGTTTCGACCGCGGCGCTGATGATCCGGCCCCAATAAGCCGACCGCGCGCCGCCGCCGATCACCGAAAGCTGCGACACCTGTGTGCCCGCATCGCGGAGCGCGTCGAGGCCGTCGGCGAGCGCGAAGGCGACGCCTTCGAGCACCGCCTGCGCCAGCGTGCCCGGTGTGGTCTCGTAATCGAGGTTGAGGAAGGCGCCGCGCACGAGCGCGTCATTATGCGGCGTCCGCTCGCCCGAAAGGTAGGGAAGGAAGACTTCCTTGCTGCGTGCCGGGCCCGTGCTCTCCGCGCGGGTAAACAATTCGGGCGCGTTGGCGGCGCCGGTCAGCTTGGCGACCCAGTCGATGCAGGCGGCCGCGCTCAGGTGGACCGACATCTGGTGCCACATTTCGGGCAGGCAATGGCAGAAGGCATGGACCGCGCGGCCCGGATTGGGCCGGAAATCCTTGGTCGCGATGAAGATCACGCCTGACGTGCCGAGCGAGAGCAGGGCGTCGCCGTCGGACACTACGCCCACGCCGACCGCACCCGCGGCATTGTCGCCGCCGCCGCCGACCACGGGCACCGGGGCCATGCCCCACAATTCCGCGACCTCGGGACGCAGCGTACCCGCTATGTCCGAGCCTTCGAACAGGCGCGGCATCTGATCGCGGGTGAGGCCGGTGGCCGCGAGAAGCTCGTCGCTCCAGTCGCGCTGCTGCACGTCCAGCCAGAGCGTGCCAGCGCTGTCAGACATATCCGACGCCTTCTCGCCGGTCATGCGCAGGCGGACATAATCCTTGGGCAGCAGCACGGTGCGGATCTGGTCGAAGATCCCCGGCTCATGCTTGCGCACCCAGGCGAGCTTAGGCGCGGTGAAGCCCGGCATGGCGAGATTGCCGGCGATGGCGTGGAGGTTGGGCACCGCCGCCTCCATCTCCTCGCATTCCGCGTAGGAACGGCCGTCATTCCAGAGGATGGCGGGACGCAGCGGCTTGTCCGCTGCGTCGAGCAAAGTCGCGCCGTGCATCTGCCCGGCGACGCCGATGCCGCGGACCGACCGGCGCACCGCCGGATCGATCGCGCGGACCGCGGCCTCGGTTGCCGCCCACCAATCCTCCGGCGCCTGCTCCGACCATAATTCGTGCGGGCGGGAGACGGTGAGCGCGGCCGTGCCCTGGCCGGCGACGCTGCCGTCGGCCGCGATCACAACTGCCTTTACGCCGGACGTACCAATATCAATGCCGAGAAACATGCGTGGTCAGGCCCTTCAGTCGACGAACGGGTTGATCGTCTGGATCGTCCCGTCAGGATTGAAGTGCAACTCCGTTACCTTGACGTTGCGCAAGTGATTTTTGTTCGAAATCTGCGTGTCGGCGTAAAAGAGCCACCATTTGCCATCCGCCTTGATGATCGAATGGTGGGTGGTCCAGCCCTGCACCGGCAGCAGGATATGCCCGGTATATTTGAACGGACCATAGGGATTGGTGCCGATCGCATAATTCAGGAAATGCGTGTCGCCGGTCGAATAGGTGTAATAATATTTGCCGTCGCGCTTGAACATCCACGACGCCTCGAAGAAGCGCTTGTCGTGCTGGCCGCCGAGCACCGGCTTGCCATTGGTGTCGAGGATCACCGCGTCGCGCGGCTTTTCGGCGAGCTGCTTCATGTCGGGCGTCATGCGCGCGACCTTGCCCGACAAAGCGGGCTTGTCGTCCTGGTGGAGGTCGGTGTCCGAACCGTTGGGATCGAACTTGCCCGATACCCAGCGTTCGAGCTGCCCGCCCCAGATGCCGCCGAAATACATGTAGGACTTGCCGTCCGTGTCGGTGAAGACCGCGGGATCCATCGAATAAGCCAGCTTGATCGGCGCGGGCTCGGCCTTGAACGGACCCATCGGACTCTTCGAGGTGGCGACGCCGATCCGGAACGTGCCGAGGCCGTGCTTGTCCTTGCTCTTATCGCGCACGGGGAAATAGAGGAAATAGGTGCCGTTCTTGTAGGCGGCATCGGGCGCCCACATCTGCTTCGACGCCCACGGCACATTCTTCACGTCGAGCGCGACCGGCCCGACCTTCACCGGTGCACCGACATGATCCATCTCCAGCACGCGATAATCATGCATCGCATATTCGCTGCCGAGATCGTCGTCCGGAATGTCGGTCGCGACGTCGTGCGAGGGATAGACGTAGATCTTACCGTTGAAGACATGCGCCGACGGATCGGCGGTGAAGATCGAGGTCACCAAAGGCTGCGACAGATAATGCTTCCCCTCGGGCGACACGGTCGGCACCTTGGGATCGACGGCAAGCGCCGGCAGCGGCAACAGGGAGAGGGCGAGCGCGAGCCGCCCCAGTGTCGAATTGGTCATAGACCCCTCCAGGACTGTCTTCTTTTGTTGGCACCTATATCCCGGCCACAGCATGAACGGGATATCTGTTAGCGCTAACAATAGCCGCCGCGTGGAGCCGATCAAGCACCAAGATTGCGTTATAGGCAGATTTCTGCGTCAAATCGTTTCGGAACCGTGCGTTCCTGTGTAGGTTCCTTGTCTTCAGTCACTGGACGGAGAAGGTGCATGGCCGATACTAAAACAGGGGGTAGCAAGCCCGCCGCCGCCAAGAAGACCACCAAACCCAAGACTGCCAAGCCCAAGACTGCGGCGGCTCCAAAGGCTGCGGCTGCCGCCAAGCCCGCAGCGGCGCCCAAGGCGCCCGCGAAGACCTCTACCGCCAAGCCGGCGACCAAGGTCGCGGCAAAGCCGGCAGCGAAGAAAGCCGCCGCGCCCAAGGCGCCGGCAAAAACCGCCGCCGCGAAACCCGCCGCAAAGGCCGCCAAGCCGGCCACCGCGCCCAAGGCGGCTGCGAAGACTGCTGCTGCGCCCAAGGCTGCGGCATCCAAGGCAGCAGCACCCAAAGCGACCACCAAGCCGGTCACAAAAAGCGCCGCCAAGCCGAAAGCGGCTGCCAAGCCCAAGGTGAAAACCGCTTCGACGCCCAAACCCAAGGCGGCGCCCAAAACGAAGGCAGCCCCCAAGGCCGCTGCTGCACCGAAAGCGCCCGCGGCGCCGAAGCCCGCGGCTGCTCCGGCTGCGCCCCCAGCGGCGCCCGCCGCCGCGGCAGCGCCGGCTGCACCCAGGTCAGCACCGGTTTCAGCCAAGCAGGTTGCCGCGGGCGCAGGCATTCTCGGCGTGATCGCCGGGGCGTTCGCCGCCCTGTTCGGTGGGAAGAAGAACTAAGGGTCGGACCGAAGCCGGGGCCGTTAACCCCGAATAAGCGTGAAGCGGGCTGTGGACTCGTCTAGGACGTCGGCCATGGCCCTGGCACAGCCCGCTTCGCAGTCTCTTTTCTCGCTGAGCTCGGACGAGGCGCGTCTGTTCGTGCGCGCCTGGATGCTGGGCTTCCTGATCGTGCTGCTGATTATCGGCTGAGGCCGACCTTCACTTTTTGCGCTTGGGATTGCTCTCGCGCAATTTGTCCGGGCAGTCGACGCCGTCGCAGGCAACGTGCAGCCGCCACGACAGGCCTGCGGCGCCGACACACATCGCCGCCACCGCGAGCAAAGCCTCCACCACCGAGAAGCCGAGGTTCGCGAGCACGATCGCGCCGACCGCGCCGACGACCATCGCGCCCGAATTGACGATGTTGTTGGCCGCGACGGTGCGCGCCGTGTGGTCGCTTTCGACCGTTGTGGTGAGGAAGGCGTAAAGCGGCACCACAAACATGCCGCCCGTGACCGACACGCCGAGCAGCCCGATCGCGATCAGGGGCGCGTCGCGATGGTGGGCGAACTCCATCAGGCTGTAGAGCCGGCCGCCGGTCGCGGGCAGCCAATGCTCGGCTGCAACCACCATCACCAGCACGAAGACGGCCATGCCCAGCACGGAGGCGGGCGCATAACGTGCCGAGACACGGCCGTTCAACAGCCGGTTGATCAGCACCGACCCGATCGCGACGCCGACCGAGAAGATCGCAAGGAAAAGGCTCGCTACCTGCTTGTCGGCGGTGAAGACGTTCTTCACCAGCGGCGGGAATTCGATCACCAGCACCGCGCCGATCATCCAGAAGAAGCTGATCGAGAGGATCGCGAGGAACAGGCGCGGGATGTGCAGCGTCCCAGAAACCAGGGTTATCGACGCGCGGATGATGTGGATGTCGATCGGCGGTTTTTCCCCCGGTGGCGGGGCAGGCGGCACGCCGCGTGCGGTGAGCCAGCCGAGTGCTGCAACGCCCAGCACCATCAGCGCCGCGACATCGGCATTGACGAATCCCGCCAGGATCGTGCCCGCCAGGATCGCGATATAGGTACCCGCTTCGACCAGGCCAGTGCCGCCCAGCACCTCGTCGCGGTTCAGATGCTGCGGAAGGATCGCATATTTGATCGGGCCGAAGAAGGTCGAATGGGCGCCCATGGCCAGCACCGCGCCCAGCATCAGCGGGACCGAGGCGAAGATCAGGCCAAGCGCGCCGATCACCATGATCGCGATCTCCGCCGTCTTGATCAGGCGGACGATGCGGGCCTTGTCATGGCTGTCGGCGAGTTGGCCGGAGAGGGCCGACAGCAGGAAGAAAGGGAGGATGAAGAGGCCGGTAGCGATCGCGCTGAACGCGGCTTCCTTCTTGGCGTCCGAATAGATCGAATAGGTCGCAAACAGGACCATCGCCTGCTTGAACAGATTGTCGTTGAAGGCACCCAGGAACTGGGTCGCGAACAAGGGCAGGAATCGGCGCTTGCCAAGAAGCCGGAATGACGGGGTCATCGAAGGGCGCGGAAGGCGTCGCTGGTGTTACTCACGGGCAGGGCTCATAGACGATGATATGCGCGAACTCCAACAGCCCACTGCAAAGTCGACCAATCTCGCTCTGCCCGAGCTGCCCGTGCTGGAGACGGAACGGCTGATTTTGCGGCAGAATCAGCTGTCCGATCTGGATGCGCGATGCGCGATCACCGACGATCCGGAGTTCATGCGTTTCGTGGGTGGCGTCTATGACCGGCAGGAGAATCTGTCGCGCATCCTGCGCTATGTCGGCCATTGGGCGGCCTTCGGTTACGGCCTGTTCGCGGTCGAGGAGAAGGGCACCGGCCGCTATGTCGGAAATGTCGGTCTCGCGCATTTCGAGCGCGAGTTGGGCGAGGATTTCGATTCTTTTCCCGAGGGCGCCTGGATGGTGGCGCAATGGGCCGAAGGGCGGGGCTATGCCAGCGAGGCGATGACCGCCGCGATCGGCTGGCACGAAGCGACATTCGGCCCCGGCCGGATGGTGTGCATCATCGATCCCGGCAATGCGACCTCGTTCAAATTGGCGAACAGATTGGGTTTCCACCGGTTTCGCGAAGGCGTCAGCCGCGGCCGGACCGTCGTCCTGCTCGAACGCAACGCCTCTCCCCATGCGCGCTGAGCCGCGCTAGGGAGGGATCAGATGCTGACTCTGCCCAACATCCTGACGCTGTCACGCATCCTCGCGATGCCGGTGATGGTGCTGCTTTTGTGGCATCCGAGCCCGTGGGATTATTGGCTTGCCTTCGGCCTCTATGTCGCGGTCGGCGTGACCGATTATTTCGACGGCTATCTCGCCCGCGCGCAGGGCACGGTCTCCAAGCTCGGCATCTTCCTCGATCCGATCGCGGACAAGATCATGGTCGCGACCGTGATTGTGATGCTGCTCTTCACGCGCGCGATCGATGGCCCGGCGGTGATCGCGGCGCTCATCATCCTGTTGCGCGAGATCGCGGTATCGGGCCTGCGCGAATTCCTGGCGGAACTCCGCGTGTCGGTGCCCGTCAGCCAGCTCGCCAAATGGAAGACGACCTTCCAGATGATCTCGCTCGGCGCGTTGATCCTGGGCGGCGCGCTGCCCGGCCAAAGCTGGATCGCCTGGGCGGGCCTCTTCTGCCTGTGGAGCGCGGCCGGGCTGACGGTGGTAACCGGCTGGGATTATCTGCGAGTCGGCCTCAAGCATATGGATTGACGTGGATATTCTCTATTTCGCCTGGGTGCGCGAACGGATCGGCACCGATTTTGAGGACGTAGACGCGCCCGCCGACGTGACCGATCTGCGCGGCCTGATCGCGTGGCTCGCGACGCGTAGCGCGGGCCACGAATCGGCGCTCAAGGATATTGCCTGCCTGCGCGCGGCGGTGGACCAGAGGTTCGCGGATCTCGATGCGTCGATCGTGGGGGCGCGCGAGGTTGCGATCTTCCCGCCGGTGACGGGCGGATGATCCACGTCCGCCTCCAGCCCGAACCGTTCGATGCGGGCGCCGAGCTCGCCCGGCTCGATGCGCAGGGCGGGGGTGGGGTGGCGAGCTTCACCGGGATCGTGCGCGGCGAGGGCGGCCTCACCGAATTGATGCTGGAGCATCATCCCCGGATGACACTGGCGATGATGCAGCAGCTGGCGGAGGATGCCGCCGCGCGCTGGGACCTGCTTGGCGTCACGATCATCCATCGCCATGGCGCGCTCGCGCCCGGCGCGGGAATCGTGTTCGTCGCCACCGCGGCGCGGCATCGCGGCGCCGCGCTCGATGCCTGCGCGAGCCTGATCGACCGATTGAAGACGCAGGCACCCTTCTGGAAGCGCGAGACTTTCGCCGATGGTCGCCAGGCATGGGTCGAGCCACGCGCCGGCGACGACGAGGCCGCCGCGCGCTGGTTGCGGGGCGACGGCTAAAGCTGTAGGGGCTCTGCCTGATTTTTAGGCAAAGTAAAAAGCGTGTCCCGGCTCAAGCCCATCCAGATTGGTAATGTCACGATCGAAACGCCGGTGATCCTGGCGCCGATGACCGGCGTCAGCGACCTGCCGTTCCGGCGGCGGGTGCGCGGCTATGGGTCGGGCCTCAACGTGACCGAGATGATCGCGAGCCAGGCCGCGATCCGCGAGACGCGCCAGTCGATCCAGAAGGCGCTGTGGGATCCGAGCGAGGATCCGGTCTCGATGCAATTGGTCGGCTGCGAGCCCGAGCAGATGGGTGAGGCGGCGAAGCTGGCCGAGGACAAGGGCGCGGCAATCGTCGACATCAATATGGGCTGCCCGGTGCGCAAGGTCGTCAACGGCGATGCGGGATCGGCCTTGATGGCCAAGCCCAAGCTGGCGCGCGATCTGATCGCGGCGACGGTCAAGGCGGTGAAGGTGCCGGTCACGCTCAAGATGCGGATGGGCTGGGATCACCAGAGTCTCAACGCGCCCGAGCTGGCGCGCGCGGCCGAGAATATCGGGGTCAAGATGATCACCGTCCACGGCCGCACTCGCTGCCAAATGTACAAGGGTTCCGCCGACTGGGCGTTCGTGCGCCGGGTCAAGGAGGCGGTCTCGATCCCGGTGATCGTCAATGGCGACATCTGCACTTTGGAAGACGCAGACGCGGCGCTGGAGCAATCGGGCGCGGACGGTGTGATGATCGGGCGGGGCGCTTATGGGAAGCCCTGGCTGCTCGCGCAGGTGATGCGCTGGCTGCAGCATGGCGAGCGCAGGCCCGACCCTTCGATCGACGAACAATATCGCACGATCATAGGCCATTATGAGGAAATGCTGAGCCTCTACGGCAAGGAGGTCGGCGTCAACATGGCGCGCAAGCATATCGGCTGGTACACCAAGGGCCTGACCGGCTCGGCCGAGTTCCGCAACCGCTTCAACCAGGAGCCGGACGCCACCGCGGCGCTCCGCATGCTCGCCGAATTTTACGCGCCGTGGACTACGCGAGCGGCCGCCTAGCCCGGCTGCGCGCGCGGGGCGACGCGCGTCCCGCGCCGGCCGAGGCTTTGCTGTCGGCGCTGCCGACGCCCGTGCTGGTGGTGGACGAGGATGGCCTGATCCTCGACGCCAATGCCGCGGCGGAGACGTTGCTCAACCTGTCGCGCAGCGTGATCATCGGCATGGGGATCAACGATGCGACCGGGCATCATCTCCGCTCGATGCCGACCGAGACGCCGTTCGTGGCCTATGATCTCGAAATCCATCTGCCCGGAACGCGTCCGCTGCGCGCGGACCTGATGGCGGCGCCTTTGCCCGACTGGCCGGGCTGGCGCATCCTTGCGCTCCATACCCATCCGGCCTCCGGCCCGATCGCGCGGCGTGCGGGCGGCAATCTGGCCGCGGCGGGTGCTGCGGCCTTGCTGGCGCACGAGATCAAGAATCCCCTTTCGGGCATACGCGGCGCGGCGCAATTGCTGGAGGCGAATGCCGACGAGGACTCGCGCGCGCTTACCCAATTGATCCGCGACGAGGTCGATCGCGTCGCGGCGCTGATCGACCGGATGGAAGGCTTCACCGATACAAGGCCGCTCGCGCTGGAACCGCAGAACATCCACGCCATCCTCGACCATGCGAGCAATGTCGCGCGGCGCGGTTTCGCGGATACGATCATTTTCAAGGAGGTCTACGACCCGTCCTTGCCCAACGTGCTCGGCCACCGGGATTCGCTGGTGCAGGTCGTGATCAATCTGCTCAAGAACGCGGCCGAAGCCTTGGGCGAGGCGGGCGGATCGATCACGATCACCACGGCATATCGCCACGGCATGTCGATGCTCACCGATGGCGGCGACGGGCGGCGGCAATTGCCGATCGAGGTGTGCGTGATCGACGACGGCCCCGGGGCGCCGCCCGAAATTGCCGAGCATCTGTTCGATCCGTTCGTCAGCTCCAAGCGCGACGGGCGGGGGCTCGGGCTGGCCCTGGTCGAGAAATTGGTCGCCGATCAGGGCGGCCTCGTCGAATATGCGCGCGAGGGGCATCCGGAACGCACCGTGTTCCGTCTGCTGCTGCCGCGCGCGCCGAGGAAGTAAAGCATGGGCGGACGCGTATTGGTGTGCGACGACGACGCGGCGATCCGCACGGTGGTGCGCGAAGCGTTGCGCCGCGCGGGCCACACGGTCGAGACCGCGGCCACCGCCGCCGATCTGAAGCGTGTGATCCGCACCTTCCGGCCGCAAGTGCTGCTGACCGACGTGGTGCTGCCCGACGGCAACGGGCTCGATCTGGTGCCTGAATTGCTCGCCGACCATCCGCACATGCCGATCATCGTGCTGTCGGCGCAGAATACCTTCACCACCGCGATGCGCGCGACCGAGCAGGGCGCGTTCGACTATCTGCCCAAGCCGTTCGATCTGGGCGAGCTGGCGCAGGCGGTGGACGATGCGCTCGCGCGCGGCCCCGCGCAGGGACTGGAGGATGGTGCGCCCGCGGGCGAGGACCTGCCGCTGATCGGCCGTTCGCCGCCGATGCAGGAGGTCTATCGCACCATCGCACGGGTCGTCTCGAACGACCTAACCGTATTGGTGCTGGGCGAATCCGGCACGGGCAAGGAGCTGGTCGCGCGCGCGATCCACGATTTCGGGCCACGCAAGGGTGCCCCTTTCGTCGCGGTCAATATGGCCGCGATTCCGCGTGAGCTGATCGAGAGCGAATTGTTTGGGCATGAACGCGGCGCCTTCACCGGCGCTGCGCAACGCACCGCGGGCCGGTTCGAACAGGCGCAGGGCGGCACGCTCTTCCTCGACGAGATCGGCGACATGCCGATGGAAGCCCAGACGCGGCTGCTGCGCGTGCTCCAGTCGGGCGAATATTCGCCGGTGGGCGGCGCGCGCGCGATCCGGGCCGACGTGCGCATCATCGCCGCCACGCACCAGGAATTGCCCAGACTGATCGGCGACGGTCAGTTCCGCGAGGATCTCTATTATCGGCTGAACGTGGTGCCCGTCCGGCTGCCGGCCTTGCGCGAGCGCGGTTCGGATGTGGGCGAGCTTGCGCGTCATTTCCTCGACCGCGCCGCGGCCGACGGGCTGCCGCGCAAGCAGTTGAGCGCGAAGGCGGTCGAGCGACTCGAGCGGCACAGCTGGCCGGGCAATGTGCGCGAGCTCGAGAATCTGATGCGCCGCCTGGCCGCCCTGACGCGCGACGCGCTGATCACCCCCGCGCTGATCGAGCAGCAATTGGGTGCAAGCGGGCAACAGCCGGTACCGGCCGTGCCGGAGGGGGCGGACCTGAGCGAGGCGATCGAGCAGCATCTCGCCCGTCATTTCGCGAGCTATGGCAACGCGCTTCCGCCCGACGGCCTCTATGATCGGGTGCTGGCCGAGCTTGAAAAACCCTTGCTTCGCCTGACCTTGGCGGCGGTTAGGGGCAATCAGCTCAAGGCGGCCCGACTGCTCGGCATCAACCGCAACACGCTGCGCAAGAAGCTCACCGATCTTGGGGTCGGGCCGGCGGTGCGACGAGGCGAGTGAGCGAACAGCTTGCCGCATAAGTGCGGCATATGTGTTCCATGCGCCACATTGATGTGGTAGCCCGGACACGATGATGCCGTCTCCTCAGGGCGCACTCCGGCGAACGTCGCGATGGCGGCGGCGCCTCAGCTTGATCTTCCGCTCGCGGCGCATCCTCGCCGTGGGCGAGCCGCTGGCCATCGCCGCGCTTCTGCTGATGGGCGGGATCACCTGGTCGATCCTCAACCACGGCAGCCCAAGCCAGACGCTCGACCCGTTGTTGGTGGCGATGCTTCTGGTTGGCATCTTGGTGCCGGCAATGGCGTTGCTGGTGTTGATCGCACAGCGCGTCGCGAGAAGCAGAGCTGAATATTCGTCGCTAGGCGCACGAGGCGGAATGCACGTGCGGCTGGTTGCGCTCTTCTCGATGCTTGCCGCGTTGCCGACCCTACTGGTGGTGATTTTCGCATCCTTGCTGTTCCAGTATGGAGTCCGCTTCTGGTTTTCGGACCGGGCAAGCGTGGTCCTCCAGAATTCGGATCAGGTGGTGCATGCCTACATCAACGAGCATCGGGTAAGCCTGTGGCAGGAGGCTGCGGCAATGCGCCACGATCTACTCGATCAGCTGTCGAAGGCCGCAGCGGACGATCCCCGATGGGGTCCCTATTTCGCGCAGCAGGTAGCCTTCCGGCACCTTGACCAGGCAGCGGTCATCCGCGTTGCTCCCGATGGCCGCGAATATCCGATCTGGTTTACCCCGTTGGGTCATCGGCCGCTCTCCAGCCTCGTCGATCCGAAGAAGCTCGCGGATTATGATTCCCCGGAGATGCATATCCGGGTGTTGAGCGACCGCATGGAAACCGTGGTTCCACTCGATACGACATCGCGGGTCTATCTCTGGATATCGCGGGCGGCAGATCCGGCGGCGATCCGCCAGGCGGCACGGGCGACGCTGGCGCTCGACGACTATCGCGACTTCCAACAACGTGCCCGTACGCTCCAGCTCCGGTTCAATGCCGCTTTGTTGATGGCGTCTTTGTTCACCGTGGGCGTGGCGATCTGGATCGCTTTCGCGGTTGCCGACCGTTTGGTGCGCCCGATCGGGGAACTGGTCGGCGCGGCGCGGCGCGTGGCGGGAGGCGACCTTGCTGCGCGCGTGCCTGCGCCCAACAAATATGACGAGGTCGGCCGGCTGGCGGCCGCCTTCAACCGCATGACGCGGCGGCTGCAGGAACAGACGGGCGCGCTCGAAAGCCGGCGGGCGCTGACCGAGGCGGTGCTGTCGGGCGTGTCGGCGGGCGTGGTCTCGGTCAACCGCGACCGCGAGGTGACCTTGATCAACCTGTCCGCGCAGGCGTTGCTGCGCACGGGCGAGGTCAGCCCAATCGGCCAGCCGCTCGATGCGATTGCGCCCGAGCTCGACAAATTGCTCGATACGGGCGAGCGCCACGCGGTGCTCCAGCTGGCGAGCGAGGGCGACGTGCGGACGCTGGCGGCGACCGTGGTCAATGCCGGCAACGGCCATGTGCTCACCTTCGACGACATCACGCAGCAGCTTGCCGACCAGCGCCACGCCGCCTGGTCCGACGTCGCGCGCCGGATCGCGCACGAGATCAAGAATCCGCTCACGCCGATCCAGCTCGCCGCCGAGCGCCTCCAGCGCCGTTACGGCAAGGAGATATCCGACGAATCGGGCACGTTCGAGAAACTGGTCTCCACCATCGTTCGCCAGGTCGGCGACATCCGCCGCATGATCGACGAATTCTCGTCCTTCGCGCGCATGCCCAAGCCGCTGTTCCGGCGCGAGAATATGGCGGAGGTCGCGCGCCATTCGCTCTTTCTGCACGAGGTTGCGCACCCCGCGATCCGCTTCAGCCTGGATGCGCCCGACGAGCCGCCGGTCATGGTGTGCGACCGCCGCCAGATCGGGCAGGCGCTGACCAACATCGTCAAGAATGCGTGCGAGGCGGTCGAGGCCAAGCTGGGTGAAGGGCAGGGCGGCACGATCGCGATGACGATCCATGTCGCGGACGGACGGCTGCTGCTCGACCTTGCCGACGACGGCGTCGGGCTGCCCGCGGAGCGCGACCGCCTGACCGAGCCTTATGTGACGACGCGCGCCAAGGGTACGGGGCTCGGCCTCGCGATCGTGCGCCGCATCGTCGAGGATCATATGGGGACGATCAGCTTCGCCGACCGACCGGGCGGCGGCACGCTCGTCCATCTCGATTTCGACCTGAATGCGCTCGCGGCCGTCGCCATCGACGACACGCCCGAGGAGCGCACCCCCGAATTAGCCAGGAGTCTGTAGGAACCATGTCGCTCGATATTCTGGTTGTGGACGACGAGGCGGATATCCGCGAGCTCGTCTGCGGCGTGTTGGAGGATGAAGGCTATCGGCCGCGTTCGGCGGGCGACGCCGATGCGACGCTCGCGGCCTTGGCCGAGCGACGGCCGAGCCTGGTTTTGCTCGACGTCTGGCTGCAGGGTTCGCGCCTCGACGGGCTGCAACTGCTGGGCGAGATCAAGCGGCGCGACCCGACCTTGCCGGTGATCGTCTTTTCCGGCCACGGCAATCTCGACACGGCGGTGGCGGCGGTGCGCCAGGGCGCGGTCGACTTCATCGAAAAGCCGTTCGAAAGCTCGCGCCTGCTCCACCTGGTCGGACGCGCGACCGAAACCGAACGGCTGCGGCGCGAGAATGAGAGCCTGCGCGCGCAGGTCGGCCAGGAAGAAGAGCTGACCGGCACGTCCCAGTCGATCAATGGCGTGCGTGCGACGCTGAAGCGCGTTGCCGGAACGGGCAGCCGCGTGCTGATCGCGGGACCGGCGGGATCGGGCAAGGAAGTGGCCGCGCGGCTGCTGCACAATTGGTCGCCGCGGGTGAAGGCGCCGTTCGTGGTCGTCTCCGCCGCGCGGATGACGCCCGACCGGGTCGAGGAGGAATTGTTCGGCGCGGAGGAAGGCAATGAGCTGGTCCGTCCCGGCCTGCTCGAACAGGCGCATGGCGGCACGCTCTTCCTCGACGAGATTGCGGACATGCCGATGTCGGCACAGGCGAAGATATTGCGCGTGCTGACCGACCAGAGCTTCATTCGCGTCGGCGGGACGCGCACGGTCAAGGTCGACGTTCGCGTCGTATCGGCCACCGCGCGCGACCTGACCGCGGAGATCGCGGCGGGCCGCTTCCGCGAGGACCTCTATTACCGGCTCAACGTGGTGCCGGTGATGCTGCCGCCGCTGGAGCAACGGCGCGAGGACATTCCGATGCTCGCCGACCATTTCGCCGCGCGCTACGCCGCCGAGCGCCGGGTCGCGACGCCCGAGATCAGCCCGGAGGCGATTGCCGCGCTGCAGGCCTATGACTGGCCGGGCAATGTCCGCCAGCTGCGCAATGTGATCGAGCGCACGATCATCCTGGCGCCGGGCGACCGGATCGGGCGGATCGATGCGGACATGCTGCCGCCCGAACTGCTGTCCGGCCAGGCCGAGATCGTGCCGGGCAATGCCGCGCGATCGATCATGGGCACGCCGCTGCGCGAGGCGCGCGAGACGTTCGAGCGCGAATATCTGCGCGTCCAGATCCGTCGCTTCTCGGGCAATATCAGCCGCACCGCGACCTTCATCGGGATGGAACGTTCGGCGCTCCACCGGAAGCTGAAGAGCCTGGGCCTCGCCGATCCGCGCGGCGAGGAGGAATAGAAGCCCCGTCCTTTCATCGCAAAAAGGACAGAAATACTGCTGCATACTTGTGCTGCAACGCAGCGGCAGCTATGGTGCGGCCGCTCTCGTTCGGGGGGCGAACACGACGCCGGTTACGGCGCCAGTGCGGGCCCACGACCCGCCAAGACGAAAGAAGGCCGGCCACCATGGCAGATAAGGTCAACAATCTTCAGGACATCTTCCTGAACACGCTCCGCAAATCGAAGACCCCGGTGACGATGTTCCTCGTCAAGGGCGTCAAGCTGCAGGGCATCATCACCTGGTTCGACAATTTCTCGGTGCTGCTCCGCCGCGACGGGCAGAGCCAGCTTATCTACAAGCATGCCATCTCGACCGTGATGCCCGCGCATCCGATCGACCTGGACGAGGTGGAGAAGGCGTTCGACGACAAGAAGTCGCAGCTTCTGCAGGAGATTTTCCTGGCAGCGGTGCGCAAGTCGGGCGACCCGGTCACGATGTTCCTGGTCAACGGCGTGATGTTGCAGGGCGAGATCGCCGCCTACGACCTGTTCTGCATGCTGCTGCGCCGCGACGGGATGAGCCAGCTCGTCTACAAGCATGCCATCTCGACCGTGCAGCCGCTTCATCCGCTCAACCTGATGAACGGCGAGGAAGGCGAAGAGGGGGAATAATTCTCCTTTTTCGTCGTCATCGCGAGCCATAGGCGAAGCGATCCAGGCCTAAGCGCGGGGCAAGCGGCGGCCTGGATTGCCGCGTCGCTTCGCGGCTCGCAATGATGAGCGGCAGAAGCGGACCTTCCTTCCTCGACCGGTAGTTCCTATCTTTCAGTCATGAGTGTCTTCAATCGCGACGAAAGTGACGAGGTGCGCCACGGCGCCCGCGCGGTGATTGCGCTGCCCGAGATCAATTCCGGGCCGCGCGATACCGATGCGCGCCTGGAAGAGGCGGCCGGCCTGGCCGCCGCGATCGGGCTCGACGTGACCGAGCGGCTGGCGTTCCGGGTGCGCCAGCCCAAGCCATCGACCCTGTTCGGTTCGGGCCAGGTCGAGCAGATCGCCACCGCCGCGCGGATGGAGGAAGCCGAACTGGTCGTGGTCGATGCCGCGCTGACGCCGGTCCAGCAGCAGAATCTGGAGAAGGCGACCAACGCCAAGGTGATCGACCGGACGGGCCTGATCCTGGAGATTTTCGGCGAGCGTGCGGCGACCGCGGAAGGGCGGCTGCAGGTCGAGCTCGCGCATCTCGATTATCAGGCGGGCCGGCTGGTGCGATCCTGGACCCACCTTGAACGCCAGCGCGGCGGCTTCGGCTTTTTGGGCGGCCCGGGCGAAACCCAGATCGAGGCCGACCGCCGCTTGATCCGCGACCGCATGGCCAAGATCCGCCGCGAGCTGGAACAGGTGCGCAAGACGCGCGGCCTGCACCGCGCGCGGCGCGAGCGTGCGCCGTGGCCGGTGGTGGCTTTGGTCGGCTACACCAATGCGGGCAAGTCGACCCTGTTCAACCGGCTGACGGGCGCGGATGTGATGGCGGAAAATCTGCTGTTCGCGACGCTCGACCCGACCATGCGCCAGATTTCGCTGCCCGGGATCGACAAGACGATCCTGTCGGACACGGTGGGGTTCGTGTCGGACCTGCCGACGCAATTGGTCGCCGCCTTCCGCGCCACGCTGGAAGAAGTGACTGCGGCCGATATCATCCTGCATGTCCGCGACATCGCGCATCCCGACACGGAGGCGCAGCGTGCCGACGTGCTGGCGGTGCTGGCCGAGATCGGGGTCGGACCCGAGGCAGGCGAGGGCGCGCCGATCATCGAGGTGTGGAACAAGCTCGACGCGCTCGATCCCGACGCGCACGAAAATGTGCTGGCGACGGCGGCGCGTGACGAGGATGTGGTCGCGATCTCCGCGCTGACCGGCGAGGGGATCGAGGATCTGCGGCGTGTCGTGTCCGAGCGCCTGCTCGCCGGCGCGCGCGTGCACAGCATCGCGCTTGAGGCAGGCGATGGCGGTGCGATCGCCTGGCTGCATCAGCATGGCGAGGTGCTCGACCAGCAGATGGAGGGCGAAACGCTGACGATGGACGTGCGCCTTTCCGCGGACGAATATGCGCGTTTTCAATCGCGTCGCTGATCGGTAACAAAATCGTCATAGCGCGGAGGATGCTTTCACGAGGAGGCATCTACGTCCGACCAACCCCCTCTGCCGCCACTGATCGAACCCGGCCTGGTCTGGACCTGCTGGAAGACGGCCGATGGCGTGGTGGTGGGCGAGAGCCAGCCGCCGGCGGAGTCGAGCTTCCGCTGGCTGCATCTCGACCTGTGGGACCAGCGCAGCGCGCGCTGGATCGCGGACCAATCGGGCCTGCCGCTCGAGGTCCAGGCGCTGTTCCTGTCGCGCGACGAACATCCGCGCGTGCTGGGCAGCCGACGCGCGATGGCGATCGTGCTGCCCGATTTCCAGCGCGAGTTCGATCGCGAGGAGACCGAGCGGATCGGCGCGCTCCACATCGCGGTGCGGCCGGGTTTGATGCTGACCGGGCGGCATCATCCGCTCCACACACCCGACATCTTCCGTCATCGCGCGGCGCAGGCCGACGATCTGAACGTCGACAAGGCGCTCGGGCTGGTGCTGGGAACCCTGGCGGACAGCCTGGTCACGCGCACCGCGAGCGCGATGTCCGAATTGCTCGCGCTGGAAGACCAGGTGTTGGCCGACGATCGCGTGCCGGATACGCGCGCGTTGGTGACGCTGCGGCGCCTGACCGCGCGGCTGCATCGCATGGCGAGCGGGATGCATATGACCCTGTTTCGCGCAAGCGAGGATCCTGCGGTCGACCCGACCTATCGCGGCATATTCGAATCCGTCGCGCGCCGGCTGCAGCCGATCGAGCGCGACGTGATCGCGGCACAGACCCAGCTCCGCCTGCTGCGCGAGGAGCTGGATTTGCAGGCGGGGCAACAGACCAATGAGAATGTCTATCTGCTGTCGGTGATCACGGCCTTGTTCATGCCGGCGACTTTGGTGACGGGCTTTTTCGGGATGAATACGAGCGGGCTGCCCTTCACCGGCGGAATCGAGGGGACGCTGATCGCGACGGTGATGGCGGTGGCGTGTTCGGGGGCGACCTGGTTTTTGCTGCGGATGATGGGGCTGATCCGGCGGTGAGGGGGCTGTCATCATGCCGGACTTGTTCCGGCATCCACTAGGAGGGCGGTGCCAAGCCGCTCGATGGATCCCGGATCAAGTCCGGGATGACGGTGTAGGGATGTGAGGGGGTGGACCACCCCATCAGGTCGTCATCGCGAGGACCCCGGCGAAAGCCGGGGGACGTGGCGATC
>Ga0157370_10000529_pt1 | contig 47798 bp, 51 predicted proteins | sample C35metaG_FD_113463 | JGI IMG/M metagenome (GOLD analysis project Ga0157370, IMG submission 113463) | Corn rhizosphere microbial communities from Kellogg Biological Station, Michigan, USA - C3-5 metaG | ecosystem: Host-associated > Plants > Roots > Rhizosphere > Soil | place: USA: Michigan...
ATCATTTTGGTGTATCCGCAGGACGACCGAAAAGAAAGTGCCATGGATGCCTATGAAGATTTTACAGCATCTCCTTTAACCAAAAGTCTGGAAGCAATTGAGCAGATTGGACGTGGTTTGGGAAGTATTTTGAAAAAAGGTTAGAATAAATATTTACAAGAGGATAAATGACAAAAAGATTTCAGTTAATTGCATTGCTATTTATGACTTTTGCTGCAATTGGACAAAACAAAATGAAAAAAGTAGAAGAACTTATAGATCAAAAAGACCCGGGCTGGGCAGTTGTGGAAGACTGGATTAAAACGGCAAAAAATAAAGTTGAAATTTTACCTGTTGATGCTGCAAAAGCAAAAGAGGCTTTGTATAAAACACAGGTTACGACACGTTCGACAATGGGAGCGGTTGTTTTTATGACGGGCGGACTTTTAATTGACGACGGCTGGATTAGGATTTTGGGTTCTGGAAATTCAAAATTTGATCGTACACTACCAGATTGGAATCACGGAAAATCGTTTAAGGATTTTGGCGAAGCACCTTCTTATTTGTTAATTGCTGATGATGCTATTGGCGGTTTTTACCTTTTAAATGGTGGCGGATTAGGAACTGATGTAGGAAAGATTTATTATTTTTCTCCTGATAATCTGGAATATGAACAGCTTGATATTACCTATTCTGAATTTTTAGGTTTCTGTTTTAATAATGACCTTGATAAGTTTTATGAAGGCAACAGATGGAACGGATGGAGAGAGGAAGTTTCGAAATTAAAAGGCGATCAGGTTTTTAATTTTTACCCGTTTCTTTGGACAGCCGAAGGAAGTGATATTAATAAAAGTTCACGAAAAATAATTCCGGTTCAGGAACAATACAGTCTGAATTTAGATTTACGAAAACAACTTGGTTTTGATAAATAATTAGAAAAACAACTAACATGAACCACAACGCTAAATCAATCCGGCCTTTTATTGGAGCTAAAGATTTTGAAACTTCCAGAAGATTCTATCGCGATTTAGGGTTTGAGGAAATTGTTTTAGAATCTAATTTTTCAGTTTTCAAAATAGGAGAAATTGCATTTTATCTGCAGGATTATTACGATAAAAGCTGGAACGAAAATACCATGATTTTTCTTGAAGTCGATAATGCCGAGCGTTATTATAACGAACTTTTGGCACTAAACTTAACCGAAAAATATGGTGTAAAATTAACGCCAACACGACATTTAGATTGGGGAAGCGAATGTTTTTTACACGATCCGTCAGGTGTTTTATGGCATTTTGGAGAATTTAAAAAATAAAGAGGTTTGCCACGAATTACACGAATTTTCACGAATTAATTTATACTTACCTTAAAAAAAATTAGTGTAAATTAGTGTAATTCGCGGCGATAAAAAAAACTTCACAACTGAAAATTTTTTAACTGAATTGTATTTCTCTCTCTTTGATACCAATCGTTAAAAACCAATTCGAGTTTGTCGGCTTTGAATTCTCCAAAATTATATTCCCGAAATTGATTTGCGATTTGGATTAATTGTTCTGGATTTTGAAGTTTCTCCCTAAAACGCATTACAGTAGAATGTGCCGTTGCAATAGAATAACGGCTGTCGATACTTTGTTCTAAAGCCGAGTTTTTAAAGTTCTCCCGAAGCTTATTTCTTAAATTATTCAAAGATTCATCAGAAGGAAAACCCTGAATCATTATAGCCGAATTTGAAGCGGTTACACCTCGAAATTCTATTTTTATTTCATCTAAATCGGCCAGACTTTTTTGGATAATTTCGATGTAACTTTCAACGGCAATTTGATCTAAACTAAAACCTTCATAACATGAAATAATCGACATTACGGTAATGTGAATATCAGAATACGGATAATAGTATTGAGAAGGTTCAATCGCTTTTAATTTCTCTAAAAACAACTGAATACTGGTTTTTATTTTTTCACTGGGGCGGAGGAGAAGCGTAATCCCAAATCTGGAATCCGATGGATCGTTTATCTTGGCATCTAAACGATAATTTCCGCTTAAAATAGCTTCTGAAGAAGATTTATAAAGTTGATTGTAATGTTCGGTTAAATTCATTTAAATAGTTTATTCAGCTTCAAAAATTGATTTTAAAAGCTGTTGTAAATCGTGTTTATTGTTTTCGCTGCTTCCTTTCCATTTTCCAATTATAACCCCGTTTTTGTCAATCAAAACCTTATGCGGAATCCCATATACAAAATACTCGGTATCGATTTTACTTTGGTTTTCTACTAGCGAAATATGTTTCCATGATTCTATTTTATTCTTTATAACAGCATTTTTCCAGGAATCTGATTCTTTATCTCTTGTAATACTTATGATTTCAAAACCTTGATGCTGGTATTTTTTGTAGAGTTCTTTAATATATGGCAATTCTTCCAGGCAAGGAGCGCACCAACTGGCCCAAAAATCGATTAGAATGTATTTTTTGTCTTTAAAATCGGCAAGCGAAATAGTTTTATCGTTAATGTCTTTTAAGATGAAATTGGGCGCAGCACTTCCTACTTTGCTTTGTTTGAAGTATTTTAGTTTTTCTGCCATTTCTTTTCCTTTTTCGGAGTTTTTGATTTCTGGAGAAAAATTTTGAAACACTTCCTCGAAAGTATCATAAAAGTTCATGCCTTCAAAACGTCCTATTCTTATTCGAATCATTTCCAGACTTTTTATTGAATTGGGATGTTCTTTTGCAAACTTAAATTCTTGTTTTAATTCATTTATGCGATTTTCATCAATCTGGTTGATTAACGAATCGCCTTTGAGTAAAAGCTGTTGTAATTTAACCGAATCTTTTACAGTTTCAATTTCAAGTTGATTTTGCTTGCTTAATGCCAGAATAGATTCAAATTTAGTTTTATAAGGTTGATGAAATTCGGCAATTTCTTTTTCTATAGCTGCATCATCCTGAGCATTTACAAAATTACCAGTAAGTAATGCAATGCCAATAAAAAAGAAGTTTAGGTTTTTCATCGATGGAAATTAATGGTTTAAATTTTAGAAATGTGATTAGGGAAATTTACTTCTTTTTTGCTTTTTCAAGATTTTCTTTCACTCTGAATTTTACAATTTTAGTGATTAAATCATAGGGTATTTTATCTTTCAGCGGAAACTGAACAGAACCTTTCCCGGATTTATATTTAGAAAGTTCGGCTGCAAAAGCTTCATGACCGCTTGGAAGGGCATACAAACCAATATGATTTTTAAAAGCAGCAAAATAAACCACGATTCCGTTTTGTTCAAAAGCCGGCATCGAATAACTGATTTTTTCTTTGGCATCAGGCGCCGCTTTTTGAATCGTCATTCTAACTTTTTCTAAAATTTCCTGAACATCACTCGGGAATGTACCAATGTATTCATCTATGTTATCTGGTTTCCTTGTTTCCATTTAAGTAATTTAAAGTTTGTTTTCTTTTTAATCTCGCAAAGTCGCGAAGCCGCAAAGCTTTGTGAACTTTTCATTTTAATGACTCTCAAAAAAAACTTAGCGCACTTTGCGGTATAAATAAATACGTATCTTTCATTTTTACCGCAAAGTGCGCTAAGATATTTTAATTGCGAGACTTAGCAGAATCTATATTAAGTTCGCAAAGCTTTGCGAACTTTTCATTTTAATGACTCTCAAAAAGGCTTCGCGCACTTTGCGTAAACCTTTGTGTACTTTGCGGTTAAATTAATATTTTACCGCAAAGTACGCTAAGAGATTTTAATTGCGAGACTTAGCAGAATCTATATTAAGTTCGCAAAGCTTTGCGAACTTTTCATTTTAATGGCTCTCAAAAAAAACTTAGCGTTCTTTGCGTAAACCTTTGTGTACTTTGCGGTTAAATAACACAATTAAGCAAGACCTTTCGGGAATCGATCTAAAACCAAATTCAATTGTAATTGATGTTCCAAATACGCTTTTGCTCCGGCTAAAACCAAAGTAAAGCCTTCTGTTGAATTGCGAACCTGATCGATTATTTTATCTGAATCTCCTTTTAAACCAGAATTGGTAATGCTTACAAAAGTTTCATTTTCGTTTAAAGGAGTAAAAATCCATTCTACTAAAGTCGTTTCGTCTGGATTTCCCCATTCGATGACAATCTTTTTATTTTCCTGTAAAACGTGCGTTGTAACCGAAAGCGAAAAACCATACATTTCCCAAGTCCATTCGGTTTTTTTGCCTTCTTCTAATTTTCCGGAACCTTTTGTAAACCAAAATTTATTGGTAATCTCCGGATCAATAAAAGCCTGAAAAACTTCTGAAACAGGTTTTCTAATCAGCATTTCGGCTTTTGCATATTTGTTGTTTTCTATTTTCATTTTTTGTTGGTGAGATGTTGTTTGTGAAATGTAAAATGTGAAAAAAGTCTAGTTTGTCATTCCGAGGAACGAGGAATCTCTGCAAGAAACTCCGTAAAGAAAAGTCAATCTTTGTCGAGCCACTTGCGGAGATTCCTCGTTCCTCGGAATGACAAGATTGCGTTTAAAACTGATACTTTTTTTCGAAGCTCTAATTTAATAAAAAAAATCCACACAAGTATTTTGACCTGTATGGATGTGAATTTTCAATTTTTTAAATTCCAAATTCTAAAAAAAGAGCGCAGCGATTTTTTGGAAAATCTAAAATCTAAAATCTAAAATTTACTCTCTAATTGTAGTTTTATCATGCAGTGCGATTTCGGCGATTTCATCTTTTCGTTTAAAGCTTACACCTTGATGTTGCTGCATATATTTTATAAGGTCGTTTGTGGCTTTTACCATTTGCGGAGTACCTCCAATACGATCATGAAAACTAATCGACATTTGTCGGCGTTGTGTTTCACTTTCGGCATATAACTGGTCAAATTCCAATTTTGCCTGCTGAAAGAATTGATCTGCTGAGAAGTTTTTCCCTTCAATTAAAACAATATCATTGCATCGAAGTGTATACGGAACGACTGCAAAATCTTTATTTTTTACCTGAATAATAAAAGGCTCATCTCGGCTGAGATCATCGATGTGATATTTAAAACCCAGTTCCTGTAAAATATCGAGTGTATTTTGTCCTCGGCGTAACCAATTAGCATTGTAACCAACGGGAGTAAAGCCAGTGACTTTTTTTATTGCATCAACACCATCTTTTATAAACTTTTTTTCTTCGTCATACGGCATGGTATATTGTGTACTCCAGCTCATTCCGTGTGCGGCGGCTTCATGGCCTCTCTGTACAATTTCTTTGGCCAGTTCCGGATTTTTTAAAACAGCGGTTCCTACCATGTGTGAAGTTACTTTTACGCCTAGTTTATCCCAGTTGTCCAGCATACGCGGAATACCTTCTTTGTATCCGTATTCATACCAGGTTGCAGAAGGTAGATCGATAAAGCCTTTTTGTATATTTTGAGGAAACGGACTTTCGGCATTTTGAGGTTGTCCTCCGGCTTCAAACTGCATGGAGATTGAAACTACTAATCTTGAACCGTCTGCCCATTTAGCTTTTTGCGGAGAGAAAATTGGAGCGTTTTTTGAAACTTCGGAAAATGTTTCGATAGGATTCATCATTCCAACCATGCCTATTATTCCAGTTTGTTTAATAAAATTTCTTCTTGAACTCATGATGTTTATTTTTTAATTAAAGTATCAATTGCCCAGCTGTTGTAATCTGAAAAATGCAAAAGCAAAGCAAAAAAGGCAACGTGAATTAATTGTGAAGGAATGGCTTCCCAGTTCTCAATCATCGAAGTGCCAAATAATAAGATGAGCATAACGACTGCTCCGGCAACTAAAGATGGTTTAGTAAAGATACCTAATAATAAGAAAAGTCCGATTACAAATTCGGCTATTGGAAGAATGTAACTAAAAGGCGTTACGATTATTTTTGGCAGCATCGAATTCTCAAAACTGCCAATCATCCAATTACTGAAAGCGGCTAATTTTGGAAGCCGTACTAATCCGTGGCCAAACATACTGATTGCAATTGCAAGACGTAATAATAAAAAAGAGGTTGTTTCCATATTGATGTGATTTTATAGTACAAAGTTGCGGATAAGGGTTTTCTAAAATTTGTACAATCATTGGAATAATTTGTATTTTTGGAAGATGGAAATTAGAAATTTACACCGTCCTTTTGAACTTCAGTTTTTAGAAGTTTTAGAATACGAACCTAAAGAACGTAAAAATACTTTCTTTGAAATGGTATTTGTTCTGGAAGGAAAGGGAACGCAGATTATCAACGATCATCGATTACCGTATAGCAGCGATAAGTTTTTCCTGATTTTTCCGCAGGATACGCATAGTTTTGAAGTTACTGAGAAAACGAAATTTTTCTTTATACGTTTTAATGACAGTTATCTTAAAACGCAAAACAGTGACTGGATTCAGAAATTGGAGTTTATTTTCCATAACCATAATCACATGCCTGGCTGTATTTTAAAAACAATAATAGATAAACCTTTGATAAGAGCAATGGTAGAAGCACTTATTATAGAACAAAAAAGTCAATTTCCGCAGCAGCAAGAAGTCATAAAACAAATTCTAAATACGATTATCACAATAGCAGCGAGAAATATTTCGCTTATGGCTCCTCTTAGTGTCAGTGAAGTTAATGCAGTACCGAGTCTGGATTTATTGAATTATGTACATCAGAATATCTATCAGCCGGATCAATTAAAAGCGTCAAATATGGCGGCAGCATTTAATGTTTCGCCAACGTATATCAGCGAGTATTTTAAAACCAAAACAGGGCAAAGCATACAGGAATATACAATCGCGTACAAAATAAAACTAATTGAAACCCGACTGAAATATACCAATATGCAGATCAATGAAATTGTCTATGAATTTGGTTTTAGTGATGCCAGTCACTTGAATCGGTTGTTTAAAAAACATAATGGAGTGAATCCAAGTGACTATAAAAAGCAGTTTAAAAGTGTTTGAGAGAAACTAATTTGAAGTTTAAGATTTCTTTTTGTCAATCCATTTTCCAACCGTTGGCGGAACATAATTTCTCATTTTTTCTAATAAATTGTCAATGTTATCGCTTACTAAAAGCATTTCGGCATTTACATCTTTCAATAAACCTTTTTCAACCATTCCTTTTAGAAGTTCAATTAAAGCATCATAAAATCCGTTGGTGTTTAAAATCGCTATTGGTTTTTTATGAAGTCCTAATTGCGCCCAGGTCAGCATTTCAAAAAGTTCTTCCAGAGTTCCAAAACCACCCGGAAGCGCAATTACGCCATCGCATAAATCGTTCATTTTGGTTTTGCGTTCGTGCATGCTTTCCACCAAAAATAATTCGGTTAAACCCTGATGTGCGATTTCTTTAGATCTTAAAAAGTTTGGAAGCACACCAATTACGGTTCCGCTTTCGCTTAGAGCTCCATCCGCAACAGCGCCCATTAAGCCTACATTTGCGCCGCCATAAACTAAACCAATATTTTGTTTGGCCAGAGTTTTGCCTAATAATTCGGCTTGTTCTTTAAAAATTTCATCGGTACCAAAACTTGATCCGCAGAAAACGGTGATATTTTTCATGTTATGAGTTATGAGTTATGAGTTATGAGTTATGAGTTATGAGTCATGAGTTAGATGCTGTACAGAAACTGAAAACTGCGACTGTAGACCGAGACTGAAAACTATTATCGTTTCAATTCGTATTCAAAATAGGGCATGTCAACTCCATTCACACTAAATGTGATATCATTGATTTTTTCTGCTCCGAGTTTTAAAACAGCTTTCTGCGAACGGAAATTTTCTACTCCAACATGGAAAAGCACCGAATTAACATGCTGAAAAGCATAATCAATCATTAATTTCTTTATGGATGTATTATAGGGGCCGCCCCAATATTTTCTGGTTATAAACGTGTAGCCAATTCCAACGCTTGATTTTTCGGGAATGTAATCGTAAAAGCTGCTTGTTCCTATTGTCTCATTGGTTTGTTTATCGAGAATTAAGAACGAACCTTTTGGAATTATGATATCAAAAAAAGTTTTGAAAGCTTCGCTTTCATGTCGGTTTTTTACAGGATTTTGTTCCCAGATTAACGGGTCTGAAGCGGCTTTGTAAAGTTCCTCGAAGTGATTTTCCTGAAGCGGAATAAGTTTTACTAGTTCATTTTCCAGAACTTCTGGCTGTAAGTTAAAATTTGATATCATGATTTTTATTTTTTTAGTTTGTGTCCCTTCGACTTCGCTCAGGATGACAAAACTGCGTTAATCCTTTTAATCAGCAAAATTCGTGGGCAATAACAATTAAATGTTTTTAATCTGAACGCACGAAACGTTTTCCATTTTAATTTCTTTTCCTGTTTTTTTGAGTAAACCAGTTTTAGGATTTCTTCTAAAAACAATAATATTTCCGGTAATTACATTAGTAGCAACTAAAAATTTCCCGCTTTCATCGATGGCAAAAACTCTTGGATGTTTTCCTAAAGTCGATTGATAGCCAATGTTTTTTAAAAGACCATTTTCGTCGATGGAGAAAATGGCAATATTATTTTCTTTCCCTCTGTTTGTAGCATATAGAAATTTTCCATCGGGAGAAATATGAATATCAGAACTTTCAAAACCTTCTTTTATTTTATCCGGATGTGTGGCAATACGCTGGATTTTATTTAAAGTACCATTTTCGTACTGATAAACACTTATTTGACCCGCCATTTCTTCAATACAACAACCAAATTTCTGATTCGGGTGAAAAGTAAAATGTCTTGGTCCGCCTTCTAGATCCGTTTTTGTAAACGGATTTTTGGTTTCGATTAAAGGTTGTTTTTTGTTTTCATCAAAAGCATAAGAACGGATTTTATCGGCACCTAAATCAGGCAGGAACAAATAATCAAATTGAGGAGAAAATACAGCCGAATGAACGTGAGATCTGGTTTGTCTTTCTTTATGCGTGCTTCCGTCCATGTATTGAAAATTCTGTGCAATCGAATCGATTTTTCCGTTTTCTAAAATAGGAAAAACAGAAACACTTCCTTCTGTATAATTGGCATTGGCAATCCATTTGCCGCTTTTATGAACGCTTACATAAACCGGATTTTCGCCGCCGCTTCTTTGGCTGTTTAAAAAAGTCAGACTTTTATTTTCGGGACTAAACTCAAAACTGCTTATACTTCCGGCATTCGGGGTTTTAGTATCGGTACAGGCGTAAACATATTTTCCGTTTGGAGAAATGCTCAAATACGATGGATTTACAACATTTTTCACCGAAGTTACTTTAATCAGTTTTCCATTTAAAGTATCTAGCTGATAAACCTGAATCGCTTCTGCCGATTTATCACGATTATACGATCCTAAAAAGACATAAGTGTTTTGAGAAAACACGTTAAATGTTAGGAGAAAGGTTATGGTTATATAGGTTAGTTTTAGTTTCAAGGTTTTAGTTTTATTTGTTTCAGGCTTCAAGTTTATAATTAACAATTCATAATTCATAATTCATAATTAACAATTACCTAACTCCTTTCCACCACTGTTTAAATTCCTGTTTTTCGTTTTTCAACTCAACTAATTCTCCAATCATTGGGGTAATTAGCGGAATTGGATTTTCTGATTTTGCATTCGATTCGGTTACTTTAATCAGCGGTTCATCCCAGGAATGAAGGGATAGAGCAAATTTAGAAGAATGCACCGGAAAAACTCTTTTTGCTTTTAAGTCTGCCATGGCTTTCATAAGATCATCTGGCAGATTATGAATGTATTTCCATTTTTCGTTGTACTGACCGTTATCGATTAGTGCAATATCAAACGGACCGAATTTGGCACCAATTTCGGCATAATGTTTATCATAACCGCTGTCTCCTCCCAAATACATTTTAAAATCTTTGGTTTCCAAAACAAACGAAGTCCAAAGCGTATTACAGCGTTTAAAACTTCTGCCCGAAAAATGTCGGGATGGCGTGGTATAAAGCGTTAGATTTTGATCTAATTCTATTTTTTCGTTCCAGTCTTTTTCGATAATAATTTCCTGTGGAAAACCCCAAAACTCAAAATGCGAACCAACGCCAAGTGCGGTTATGACTTTTTTGGTTTTTGGTTTTAGTTTGATGATCGTTTCATAATCTAAATGGTCGTAATGATCGTGCGTAATCAATAAATAATCAATTTCCGGAAGATCATCGACAGTATAAATATCGGTTCCTTTAAACGATTTTGTAGTACCGGGAATAGGAGAGGCGTTGCCGCTGAAAACCGGATCGATTAAAAATCGCTTTCCTTCAAGCTGAATGAAATAAGAAGAATGACCAAACCAAACCAAAACATCCTGATCGATAGGAAGTTCGTGTAAATTGGTTTTGATAGACGGAATCAAATCGGTTGGAATTTTTCTTTCTACTTTTTTAAAGAAAAACTCCAACAAAACTCCAGCCATACTTGCTCCTTCGGCCAAATCGGGCGTAAAGCTTTCGTTTTCGAATTTTCCGTTTTTATAATGAGGAGAATTTTGAATTTGAGTTAGTCTCGCTCCCGAAGGTGCTTTTCCGAATTTTGGATGCTGTAAAAAATTATAAACGATAAGAACGAGTATAAGAACTATAATTAAGAATGTGATCATTTATTTTGATGGATATAAATTGTGGGTATAATCAATCGAAAGCAAAATTATTTTTTTTAAGATTTCGATGTCGATATCGGCTAATTTCTTGATATAAATACAGGCTTTTGATACTTTGTGTTTTCCAAGTTTCGAAAAATAAGCTTCTCTTTCTTTTTCGGGTAAATAGAAATAAACGGTCATTGCTGCTTTTCTGGGAGAAAAACCAGCCAAAGGAGCATCGCCTTCATGTCCGCTGGCATATATGTAATGATAAGTTCCAAAACCAATAATGCTCGGTCCCCACATTTTGGGTTCGAAACCGGTTAATTCCTGCATTATTTTCAGTAGTTCAAAAGCGTCATTTCTTTTGGTTTCGTCAGGAACAGCATTGATAAAATCAATGACACTGCTTTCGGTTTCTGTGGTTTTATTTTTAGCCATTTTACTTTTTATTTAATAAATCGCTTTTGAATAAAATGTTTTTGATCTTAAATCCAGAAGCATAAAACAAATTAGAATCTTCCGGCATCTGATTTTCCAATACAATCAAACTCACATCACTTTCTGGGAAATACAAATTTACAGAAGAAAATCCATCTCCTAAACCTGTATGTCCAAGGTATTTTACAGACTCTTTTTCGATTATGCGAATTCCATAACCGTAAGGTTCTTTTTCTTTTCCGAATAAATTATGCTGCGACAAAATAGTATTTGCTGTAAAAAGCTTGTACGATTCTGGTTTGAGGATTTTTCCTTTATGAAGATTATTGTTCCAGACTGTCAGATCTGATACGGTCGAAATAATGCCATCTGCGCCTAAATTTTCTGATGTAATAAACGTTTCGCCGGCAGGAACTAAAACATTTTTTTCGTTATAGTATCCCTTTGCAAGATTCTGGATTTTATCTTTTGAATAACAAAAGGTATGGCTCATTTTTAATTTCTTAAACAGAGTTTCGGCAACTTCGGTATAACTTTTTTTGGTGCTGAATTCTACAATTTTCCCTAATAAACTAAAATTCAGATTTCCGTATTTAAATTGCGTTCCAGATTTAAACTCTAATGGTTTTTGCAAATCGACAATTCCGTGCGAATGATTTAAAAGCTGATGAACGGTAACAGAATCTGCCCAAGTTTGTGTTAGTTCTGGTAAATATTTTTTGATAGGAGCATTCAAATCGACTTTTCCTTTTTCAACTTCCAATAAAATCAAAACTGCTGCAATTTGCTTGCTGTTTGACATGATTTCGAATTGTGTGTCTAATTTCAAAGGTTTTTTAGTTTCTAAATTCGAATATCCTTTAACTTCAGAATACAATGTTTTTCCGTTTTGTGAAATCAAAACCACGCCATTAAATTTAGGATTAGAATTTTGAAGTATACTGTCGATACTTTTTTTGTAATCCTCTTTTTTTTGTGCCGATGAAGTGCAAGAAGTGAAAATTAGAATTGTTAATAAAGAAATTTTGACGATGAAGTTCATTGATTATTAATGGTTAATTATTAATTGTGAATTATTAATTGTGAAAAATTAAGATTAGGATTTAGGTGTAAATTTGAGTTTTGTTTTTGAATTATAATTAACCATTAATAATTAACCATTAACTAAAACATTCCATTTTCATTAATCATTTCGGTTGGAATTGGTTGTCCCATATCCCAGAGCTCAATAATTTTATCTGATTCGAATTTAAAGATGTGTACAACAACAAATCCCGAATCGTCTGCATTTTGTTTTAGATGCGAATGCACGGCAACAAAATCATGATCGGCAATGGTATGGTGGATTTCGAAGATTTTATTGGGATTTTTTCTGGCCGATTCTTCCATGGCCAGCATTAAAGTATCGGCATCGCCTTTAAAATGGACATTATGATGCTTGAAATTTTCTCCAACATAAAGCCTGAATGCCTCATGCGGATGTCCGCTTGCGGCAAGTTTTAAGAAGTTTTGTGCAATTTCTTTCTTAGTCATAATGTAAAGGATTAAACAGCAAACTAAGTTATGAAAATTACAGGTACACTTTTAATTAAAAAAACCGGAAATTTTATAAATTTTCCGGTTTTATTTCTGATATATCGATACCTAGTTTTGTAAATTCTTTTTGGCCTAAATCAGTAATATAAAAGTGTTTGTCGGCTGGGTTTTTCTTGGTAATCCAGCCTTTTTCGGCAAACGTTACGGCAAGCAGCTGGCCGAGTTTTCCACCAATATGTTCGTAGCACATTTTTGCCGGTTTCTGTTTTGTTTCTTTCTCGTTCATTTTTTCTGAATTTATTCTTTACTGCGAACCAATCTTAAGGCCAGATAAGCCATTGGAATATAAGCAAAAACCAAATCGACAACGGTAAACCACATTGGCGACGGAAGTGAGCAGACGCTTACAATTCCTCCCAACAGAAAGAATGCTCCAATAATTAAGGCTAATTTCTTTTTATGATTAAAAGCGATAAAAGCTGTTGTAACTGCTCCTGCAAATGTCCCGATGGCGTGTGCCAGAAAAGGAAAGATAAAATGTTTGGCCTCAAATAAATGCATTGTTTTTTGAAGACCTTCCATCGTAGTATTATCAGCACCGTTTGGCGGCGGAATAATCGATCCGCTTATTAGAATAATGCTCATATTAACAATACTTCCAACGATGATTCCGGCAATTACAGCCAGAACATTCCTTAAAATTGGATTCATAAATTTTTCAGTTTAGTTTTACGAATTTATGAAATTATAAATTGTTTTGCTAAAATGTTTTTAATTGAAGGATTGTCTGAATTCTAACGGAGAAACGGCTGTTTTAGTTTTAAATAATTTACTGAAAGACTGCTGATGCTCAAAACCTAATTCGAATGCAATTTCGCTTACCGATAAAGTGGTTGTCGAAAGTTTTTCTTTTGCTTTTTCGATTAATTTATTGTGAATGTGGTGCTGGGTGCTCTGTCCTGTGTAATGTTTCAGTAAACCGCTTAAATAATTGGGCGAAACATTTAAGTTTTCGGCAATGTACTGCACAGTCGGGAGTCCTTTTTTAGAAAGTGAATCATTGTTAAAATAATCTTCTAGTAGTTTTTCTAAACGTGCCAATATTTGATGATTGCTTATTTTACGGGTAATAAACTGCCTGTTATAAAAACGTTCTGAGTAAGTGAGTAATAACTCGATTTGGGCAATAATAACATCCTGACTGAATTTGTCAATATTAGACTGGTATTCCTGCTGGATGTTTTTAATGATGTCGATGCTCATTTTTTCTTCTTTATCAGAAAGATGTAGTGCTTCATGAACCGAATATCCAAAGTATTCGTACTGCTTTATTTTCTGCGCAAGCGGCGTATTCCATAAAAAATCAGGATGGATCAATAATGACCATCCTGTATGCTGTAACTCGGCATTTCCTTCAATAGAAAAAACCTGACCCGGTGCAATAAATAACATAACACCTTCTTTAAAATCATATTCCTGCTGGCCGTAGCGCATGGTGGCGTTGGCGTGTCTTTTTAATGCGATGCAGTAAAAATCAAGAATGAGGCTTTTGGGTTCATTTTCTTTGAGATATTTTAAATCTTCAAAATTATAAACGCTTACTAAAGGGTGTTCAGGTTTTGGCAAATCTCGAAACTCATGAAATTCGCTGATGCTTTTTATTCTATAGGGTTGTTGATTTGCCATAGCCTAAGTTACTTATTTTTGGTTATAAATTGCTGCAAATTCTTTGGCATAATCTGCCAGTTTTGTTTTTCCTAAAACTGCAGGTTTATTTTTGTTGTAATCTTCGCTTAGTAAACCGCTGTAAAGTCCGGCGTACATTTCGACCAAACCTGCTGCAATTTTAGGCTGCATCCCAACAGAAACTAATCCGTTTAAGACTTCTTCGTCGCTTATTAACTGCCATTTTAAATCGGGTTTTCCAATGGCTTCGCCGAGAATGCGGGCAGTTTCTTGTCCGTTTAGTTCTTCGCTTGCTACATAACGAATTTTTTTCCCGTCAAGCGGATTTGTAATTTCCTCTGCAATAGCCTCTGCAATATCATTTGGAGAAACCCACGGAATCAATTCATCACCTCCATAATTTACGCTAATAGCGCCTTGATTTTTGATCATAGGGATATAAGCCAGCAAATTGTAATAGAAAGAAGTAGGACGCATAAAAGTAATCGAAACATCTGAAAGCTGCTTTAAAACGGCTTCGATTTCGTTGTAACGCATGATAATTCCTGAATTTTTCTCTAAATGTGCTCCAATACTGCTCAGGAAAACAACACGTTTTACGCCAGATTGTTTAATGGCTTGTGCATACGTATTTCCAATTTTGCGGGTAAAGGCATCCAAATCAAGATTGGAGTCAAAATAATTAGCACGCGGAATCATGCAGTAAACGGCATCTGCTTCTGTAAAAGTTTGAGTTAAAAAGCTCAAATCTTCTACAGAACCAATTGCCGCTTTTGCGCCTAATTTTTCAATTTCTTTTGTTCTTTCGGTACTGCTGGTGATTACCGTAACCAAATGTCCTTTTTCGACTAATGTTGCAGCCAATGGCTTGCTGATGTTCCCTAAAGAACCTGTAATTATAATTTTCATCTGTTCTAATTTTAATATTACAAAGTTGCGCAACATCAAAATGACAGCTGTAGCCAAATCTACTATTGTTGTAGCTGAAAAAAGGTTCTAAGTTACTGAGGTGCTAAGGGGCTGAGTTTTTAATCTGTGGCAAAAAAATAAGCAGTGAAAACCTGTTTAATCTGTAAAATCGGCGGGCAAAATTTTAGCTTTGAGATAACTTTTTTTCGTTTTCAGTTTGGGGTTTTCCGGTTGCGTTGGGTTCGCCTTTTCCGGTTGTAATCAGCTTTTTTAAACTGTTCTGAATGTAGTTGGTCCAGGCGCCCTGGCATATTTCAAAACATTCGTATTCTGAAGTTAGGCCAAAGTGTGTAAAACGAAGTTCTGTTTTTCCTTCTTTTTCGGTAATTTCAAAAGTTGGTTTTGTTCCCGTCCATTCCGTTTTGTCCTGGGTAAATTTAAAATAGTTTTCTTCGACCAGCCAGACAATTTTCTGATTCGGAACAACTTCAATCAATTTAATTTTACAGCGATGAACATCTTCATAATGATAGTTAAATTCATCGTTTAATTGGGCTGTATTTCCTTCTATTTCTTCTGACCACCAGCCGCGGACATTGGTAACGGCATCAAAAACTTCTTTTGGAGATTTATCGACTATAATTGCGGTAGTAAAATCTGTTGCACTCATCTTTGTGATTTTTTAAAAGTTGAATATCAAATTTATTCTTTAAAAATCAATAAGTTAGGTTTGTATAAGACAATTTAGAGGGGGATTTCGGACAAAGATTAATTTTAGACTTTAGATTTTAGACTTTAGATTTTAGACTTTAGATTTTAGACTTTAGATTTTAGACTTTAGACTTTAGAGTTTAGAGTTTAGATTTTAGATTTTAGATTTTGGAATTTTCAAATTTAAACTTTAGTTAGATAGTTTAATACACATCCAGCTTGCTTTTAAAACTACTTTGTCGTCAATGTAAGCGGTGCCTTGTTGTTTTATTATTTTTTCGCTTAAGCGAATGTTTTCGACTACAAATTTTACCTGATCGTCAAATTTGGCTTCGTGGTAGAATTCGGCATTTTCGATGCTTACTAAACCAAAAATTCCATCGGTTACGCCTAAAAGTTTTACGCCTGCGCCGCCGCATTGTGCCATAGCTTCTATTAATATGGTTCCGGGAATAAAATCAAGTTCAGGAAAACTGCCTTTAAGCCAATAATCTTTTTCTGTAAATGTTTTAATGCCAATTATTTCTTCTTTGGTATAGGATAAAACTTCGTCAACAAAAAGAAATGGGGCTCTATGCGGAATAAGATTTTCTATATTTTTTGCCATCATTGTAGTTTTTGGTCTTTGCAATATAAGGAAAATCAGGGGATCATAAAAGCGACTTACTTTAATTTGATATTATTTTTAGTGCTTCATTAAACTTTTAACAAAATTGGTTTTTTATGCTTAACTAAAATAGCTTTTAATTCTTTCAATGGCTTTTTCAATTTGTAAAATAAAAATAAAGAGAACTTAAAGTTCTCTTTGATATGAAATAGAAATAAAATCAATTGAATTATTCGGGGATAAATTCTAAAATATCTCCCGGCTGGCATTCTAAAACTTTGCAAATTGCTTCGAGCGTACTAAACCGAACGGCTTTTGCTTTGCCTGTTTTTAATATCGAAAGATTCGAAAGCGTCAGGTCGACTTTTTCCGAAAGTTCATTTAATGACATTTTTCGTTTTGCCATCATAACGTCTAGATTTACTATAATTGGCATAATTTATATGGTTAATTCGCTTTCGTTTTGCAGTTCAATTCCTTTTGCAAAAAGTTGTGAGATGAAATATAAAATACCGGCAAAAAATAGAAAGGCATCTCCAAGACCAATATGTTCCATTAAATGCGGCAGCTGGATTCCCATAGCAGTAAATTTTCCCGAATACGAAACGGTTACATTACTCAAAATACCCACAATTAACGAAAAACCACTCATTTTTTGAATCAGTTTTCCAATGGTTTCATGAAAGGGACTAACAAAATTAATTTTCAGGAAAATCTCAATTACCGCATAAAATATTAGAGCTTCAAAAATGGTAATTGCAGTGATGCAGAAAACCATAATCGAATAATCGATTTGGTCGTAAGCTTTTAATGCTGACAAATCTAAACCTAAAGGCAGATTTTTTGCTCCAACTTCACTAATAAACATGCTAACCCCGTATGAGGCCAAAAGCGAACCTGCTTTAATGCAAAGTCCAATAAAAGCAATCCATGACACGACGTTCAGGAGCTTTAAAATGTAAGCTGATTTTGTTGACATAATATCTTGATTTAAAATAAGTATGTTGCAAAGATATATAAATTTATTGTTTATCAATAAATATTTATGTTTTATTAATTAAAATTTACCTTTATTTAATCAGGAGCAGGAAAAATAAGGTTTTACAATAGCCAGTTGTCCGCTATATTCCCGATTTAGAAAAACTACGGCTAAAAAGCCTTGTTTTTCTAAATCGGGAGATACCGCTTCCATCGGGGCTATGAGAGTCCTTTTTAAATTTATAAGTACCTGAGAAATGTGAGATTTGAAATGTATTTTATTTCAGCCGAATTAAAACGCCTTTTCGTTTTACGATGTTTTTATAATCCCATTGAATATTTCTGGCTTTGTCCAGCCATCGTTTTAAATCGTCAAGATTAATTTGATCTGCATTTGTGTAACGGGCTTCGGCAGCTTTAAAACTTCCTTCGTTTTGAAGTCCTGTTTCCTCAAAAGATTGACCGCTCCAGAATAAAAGCCTGACAGCATCTTTTAATTTACTGTATCCGGCAACGGGATTTCCGTCTAAAAACCAAACCGGATGCCGATGCCAGATTTTACTTTCGGCCTCGTGCAGGAAATCGTTGATTTGAGAACTTAAAATATCACATATTTTTTTGTCTTCAACGCTTTGAGAATCGTTGTATGCCTGGATTTCCTGATTCATGGTTTTTAGGTTTTGTGTTGGTTAACTTATGTCTTTTGAAAGTTCAAACAAAATAAAAGCTCCGTTACTTGATTGTCCTTTTTCTTTTTCTACAAAACCTTTGTGTTTATAGAATTCAATGGCTACTAAATTGTTCTCCAGACATTTTAAGGTTAAAGGCAATTGAGTTGCAGCAATTGCGGCTTTTATTAAGGCGGTTCCAACTTTTTTGCCCTGATGTTTTTTATCTATATAAAGATGATGAATGAAACGGGTAGGCATCCAGATTGAAATAAAACCTACGGGAATGTCGTCTATAAGAGCCGTTAAGATATATTCTCCGCGAGTGCTTTTTTCGAAATCGTCTAATTGAAATTCTGAAGTGTCAAGCCATAAAAAAGTTCTTTGTCTTTCTTTTAAGAATAGTTCTTTTAAGGCATCGTAGTCTTTATTTCTGGCTTCTACTATTTTCATTGAGAACGCTAAAGGTTTAGATTGTGGTTTTGGTTAAACTAAAATACAAATTAAAGCTGAGGTACTACAAAAGTAATTTTTAGTCTTTAACCCATTTTCCTTTTTCTTTTGCAATGTCTATTAATTTCAGGCCGTGTTCTGTCATTAAACCTTCTTCAATCATGCGTTCTGCTCTTTCTATATTGGGTTTACTCCATTTGCTGGTTCTAGGATTACGATGTGAGAAGGTGAGATAATAACTCTCGGCATCGCGTTTTTTGCACAAACTGTCGATCCAGCCAAAACAAAGGGCTTCTTCTGTTGCTTCGATTAGTTTAACGCTTTCGGTTTTACTTTTTTTGTGAAATAAAATCAGCCAAACCGATTTTTCGTTTGTACTATTTTCTATTAACCATTTGCGCCAGTCGGCTCTGGTTGGCGCATATACTGCTAATTTTCCGTCTTTCGTTTCCATAAATCTTATTTTTAAGTAAAAGTAAAATGGGAGGATGACAACGGTTTGTCAGTAGTAAAAATAATATTAAATTATTGATTATTTGGTGTTTATGCTTTTTGAAATTTAATTATTGAAATTTTCATTAAAAGTCGAAGTGATATTGGCAACAAAATCTTTTGTGTATTGCGCGGTTTCGTCTAAATCCGGATCGAGAATCGTTATTTCGAGTCCGCTTAGTTTTGGGCTTTGAAACAAATAGGAGGTAAGTTCATTAAACTCATCATAGGTTAAACCATCTGGAGTTCTACTGTCTACGCACGGCATTATCGAGTCGTTTAAAACATCGACATCAATATGAAGCCAGAAACCATCAAGTTTTTTGTTTTCGACTTCCAGAAGAAAGGCTTGTACTGTATTTTTTATGCCTTGTTTTCGTAAATCCTGAAGGCTTAAATATGTTGCTGCAGATTTTCTGATTTCATTTTCGTATTCGTCGTCGTATTCGCGATTGCCTGCGCACCAAAGGTTTTCTTCTTTTATGTATGGAGATAGATTGAGAATATTGGTTAGTTTTTCTGGTCCGTTTCCGGTTACGATAGAGGCAATCATACCGCCAACACCGCCGGTTTCAGATAAAGAAACATCCATAAAATCTGTATGGCCGTCGAGGTAAAATAAACCGTAATTGCCTTTTTGTTTTAAAGCCATTGCAGTTCCTAAAAGAATACTGCAATCGCCGCCTAGTATAAAAGGAAATTTATTGGCACTTAGTAAATTGTTTATTAAATAAGCCTGTTCTCTGGCGTAAGTAACTAGCGAATCTGCGTTTAGAATATTGGTTTCGGGATCTTTTATGCTGGAATATCTGGGCGGATCGAGTCGTATGATATTTTTGGCTTTTACAGTTTTATGCAAATTGTGTTTCCACAACCAATCTGGTAATCGATTTACGCCTGGTTCTTTGCCTGGCCGGGGTTCTTTTAGACCTAAATTAGAAGTAAACTCAACAATGCATATTTCTTTCATAACCTTATTATTTACGCATAAAGTTATTAAAATAAATGCCTTTGGAATATTTTTTAACAGAGCAAAATTAAAAAATCCGATCTGTTTATCGCAAATCGGATTTTGATATTTTATAAATACTGTTTATTGATTTTGAAAAATAATAATGTCATTAAACTTTTCTAGCTGGTCTATTATGAAAAGACTGTCGTTGAAGTAATCCATATCAAAATCTGAATCTCCCCAAACTTCAAAGCGTTTTTTTGATACTTTTAATTTTTCTTTATCATAAATGTTTTCGTTCCAGTCTTCTTCTAAATCATCAGCAATTTCGAGGGCTTCTTGATTTACATGTTCTTCTTCTGCTAAATAAATATAGAAGTTATATTCGTCATCAAAAGTTATGGTAATTTGATTGTCGTTTAATATAATTTTATTGTCAGATTCTTGATAAAAAGCATCTAAAAACTCTTTTAAAACTTTAATATCTGCATTTGAAGACGGCGATATATAAGCCGAATAGGAATAAAAAGAATTTGCCATTTATTTTCGATTTAAATCCGTAATTAACAGCGGATTGTTTTCTTTTAGTTTATTTACTAATTCTTCGACTGTTTCCGGTTTTTCTTTTAACTGTTCGTATTCTGTTTCTGTTATTCCAACAATCTGCAGGAATGAAACTTCGCCGTGAGGAGTTTGTTTCTTTTCTATTTCGGGATCGTTTACAAAAAGTAAAGCGACAATAGCTGTTTCGGTATCAAGTCTTATTGGGCCGTTGGCAGGCATATAGTGAAATTCTTCAAACCAATTACCGCTGTCAAATACATATTTAGCAATGTTTTGTAAAAGTGCTACAGCCCAGCTTGGGTTTCCGTTATCGGCTTCAAAAGGTTTTAGTCTAAAGGTAAGTTCAAATCCCCATTTGCTGAAATCGCCGTTTACTTTTTCTTCGTTATAATACAATTCAGAAAAGCCGTAGGTTATAAAATGAAAGTGATCTTCCTGATTTTTACTTTCGTAAATGCTTATACCGTCAAGCGGACTTTCGCCTCCTAACATATACGATATTGCGGGCGCGTAATGTTTGGGTTCCTGATTAGGATAAAGGCGTTCAAATTCTTTATCAATTTCAAGCCATCCAACGGCATCATCTTCGGTGAATTCTTTTTTATAATCTTCTAAATTCATCACTTTTAATTTTGGGATTAATACTTGGACAAGATATTGTTTTTAGGACAGAAAATTAAAATTATTTGTTATTTGAAGTTTAAAAAAACATAAAAAAAATCCGATTTGCATAAACAAATCGGATTCTTTATTATTGTTATTCCAGCTTTTTCATAAGCTCTGTTGTTCCTACTTCCAGAGCTTTGTAATAATCGCCTTTTTTCAATTCCGGAAGCATATAGGTGGATACGATATCTTTCATTTGCTGATCGCTCATTTTAAAACGCAGTTTATCGACTCCCTGAACCTGAATTTGTCTTAATTGCTTGCTTAGTATAATTAATATAGAAGTGTCTATTTTTAATTGAGAAACTAAATATTTATCTAAATCTGCTGAATAGTCCGTTAGATCCGTATAAGGTGCTATTGTAGGCGTTATAATGATCAGGACTTTGCTTTTTGTTTTGGCTTCTCCGGCTTTTAAAAAATCATTTAAACCCTTTAGCTGAGCTGAAGTAAGGATTTTTTCAAAATCATTTACATAATCGTATGATTTTGCAAATGTTTTTACTCCTTCCGGGTTAATTTGTGCAAAAAGGGCAGAAGGTAAAAAAAGTGAAATTGTTAAAATGAACAATAATTTTTCCATGGCAGATATGTTTTGGGTGCCGCAAAATTAGTGCTTTATTATTAAAAGTCAGTCTCTAAATTGTTACTATAAATCAAATTTTATTTTAGTAAAATAAAAAAGAATCCGATTTGCTTTTACAAATCGGATTTTAGAGGTTTTTATTGCAATAAAGGAATTAAATGTTCCCAGTTTAATTGTTTGGCAAAATCGAGTGCGGTCTTGCCATTTGCGGTTTGAGCTTTAGTATCTACGCCTGATTCGAGTAAAACTTCAACAGAGGTTTTGTTTCCGGCAATTGTTTCGCGATGTAAAAAAGTATAGCCTAATTCATCAGTTGCAGTAAGTTCTTCGGGATTATTTTTCACAAAATCAATAAGGCTCTCTCTCATGTTTTTACTCATTGGGTGCTCTACAAGGTTTTCCGGTTTTTCTTTTTGATCTGAAACAACCCAAATGTCATTGTAATCTCCAAACTCTAAGCCCCAGGCATCGTCGTGGTCTTGTCTTTCGTCTTCCTCCATTTCTGAGCGTATGGCGTGTATGGTAAAAGCTCCGTAAGTTTTTCCCTGAACGGCAAATAACCAGTCGCTTATTTGATTTACGGGTATTTGTACTTCGTCGCCATTATTGACATTGGTTAAGTCATTGGGTTGATTTACGAGGATTCCGTAGATTGTATCGCCATCAAAATTGATATCGTTAATCCACATGTGTTCGACTATGGTTTCTCCGTCTATATCTTGTGTAAAAGCCAGTTTTACGCAGGCAACATCCAGTCCTGGAACTATACGGCGGTATTCCCACGATAATTCTCTCCAGAAATATTTAAATGTTTCTTGTGCTTTTTTGTATGCTTCGATCATTTTTGGACTTTCTCCGTCGGCAAAGAATGTGGGTGTGTTTTCCATTATGTATTATTTTATGTGAGTTTTAAACGAATAAAAAACCGATTTGTGAAAACAAATCGGCCTTTTTATAATTAAAGAAAAAGCAGGTTTAGAAATTTACATCGTCAGCAATATTACCGCCTTGTTCTGCAGCAAATTTTGCGGCATATTCTTTTTGTTTTTCTTGTTGATAATCATGGAATTCTGTTATATCTGCTGCATTCCAGTTTTGGTTTTGCTCTGTCATCCATTGCATTGCAACAGATTGAAAATCGGCAAGATTAATTCCGAAGTTATCCAAAATCCATTGTGCACCGTCAATTCCATATTCGTAAGCAGCTTGTCTTGCACCAGCTAATTCTTCGTAGAAATAACGATCTGTTCTGATTTTTTCAAGATTAGCTGCTCCTTCTTCTGAAATTTCAGCTTTCAGATTTTCTAATTGCGGTACTGTTACGTTTTCAGCATAATATTGTCCGAACAAAGTCGTAACCGTAAATGAAGTATCTTCGCCCATACGCTGCGGCCAGATTGTATTTAATTCTTCCCAGATTATAGGTTCAAATCCCATTGCTTTGCAAACTTCAAGATAATCGACTCCGGCACTAATTTTAAGGCACATTGCAGTGTAAGTTCTTAAATCTACACCATGAACAGGCTCAAGAAACGGATTGTTATCGTCTACTTTTACAAATCCTGAAGTTTGAATTCCGCTGTATTTTAAAGAATTGGCGTGCTCAAAACGAATCATTTGATCTGAATCGCAGTTGTTCCATTCTGTATAAACTGTTCTTCTGTAATTAAAATAGATGTTCTGAATGTCTTTTTCTTCGAGGTTTTCTCCGCCTGCACGTTCGTCTGCAATCCATGCTTCGGCTCTTTCGGCAACTTCGGCATCAAAATCTTCAACTGTATAATGTGTTCCGTGTAAAGTTTCCGGATCGTATTCTACTTCCTGATATTCATTTTCGTATTCATTTTCATATTTATCATTTGAAGTTTGAGTTTGTTCGTAATTTTGGTTTTCTTGTTTGTCTCCTGTTAGAGCTCCAAAAAGTTTTTTAAACATGGTTCTGTTTTTAAGTGGATTAATAAATTATTTGTTTTGCAATTGATTTTGATACATTTTTTCGTTGTGTTCTTTTAAATCTGGCGTAATGGAGTTCCATTCGTCGTACATGGCACGTAGATATACGTGATACAATTTGGGAGCATTTTTTATAACAAATTGTCGTTGTTGTTCGAGTTCGTCCATTTTTGTTTGAATTTCATGCAGCACTTTTTTGTCTGATTCGTGAATTTTACTCAAACTCAATTCATGACGCTGGTGATACAATTCGCGTTCTTTGTTGTTTTCGGTTTCAAAAGCTTCGTACAAATGCGCAGTTCTTTGTTCGGCCAAACCTCTTGCAATATGCTGTAGATTTCTGGCCTGTGTGCTTGGCGCAAATGTGTTTTGTGTTTTACAATATGGACATTCAATATAGGTTTCGATTAAAAAGATTTTCTCGATTTCGATATTCCCGCCGCATTGTGTACAGTTGAATTTATTTTTAATGGCTTCGTATTCGTCTACTATTTTTTGATATTCGATTTCGAGATCGCGTTCCTGAGTTTTTTCGATTTGGTTTCTCCAATACTCGTATTTGTTCTCAAAATCGTTATAGCGATCAGAACAATTGTTTCTGAAACCAGAAACCAGATTGTGGTGTTTGCTTAAAACCGAAATCTGCGAATTGTAATCGTAATAAACGTTTATTATTTTTTCGTCGTAGGTGTTTCTGGCTTTTTCTCTGATATTGGATAATTGGCCATTTACTCCTGAATAGACTTTGTGGAAAGTTCTTTTGTATAAATCGTCATCGGTTTGCAGAATTTCTTTAAGTTCCGGAATGGCTGCTGTGGCAAATTCTTCCATTTTGGCTTCTAGTTTTTCTAAAAAACTAAACCATCTTTCCTGCGATTCCTGAAGTTCCGAATACCATTCCGGAGCGGCTTCTTCGTTTTTTTGTTTATTAAATAATCCGAACACTATCTTTTATATTTAAATTGAATTATCTTCTTTTTTAATGTAAACTCCGTCTGTAAGTTTTACAGATATGAACTCAAATCCGCAATAGGCGCAATGTGTTACACCGTCTTGTTTGGCTCTTCCGGCACCGCAGTTTGGACAGTCTCTGGCATTTAGCTGCGCGTCGTTAATTTCGGTTTCGCCGCCATAGTTGGATTGTTTTTTTGCATTTGCTTTGAGTTTGTCTAAAAACGAATTGACTTTTTTCTCTTCCATTACAATTGGCTTAATAATTCGGTTTTCTTGATCTTAAATTCGTCTTCGTCAATTAAACCGGCATCAAACAGCGATTTTAGTTTTTGAAGTTTAGAAGTTAAATCGTCTGTAGTTTCTTGCTTTGGCGTTTCTTTATTTTGTTGTAATTGATTGAGAAGGATTCCCATACTCAATGCATTTTGGGTTGCATCATGAAGTGCTGTTCCTTTATCACCAATAGCAGCTGCGGTATTGAATTTGGTAAATTTATCCATATCAGTTACCATATTCATATTGGTAATTTTGTCATAATGTGCGGTAACTTCTTCCGGAAGTGTTACGCTTGTAATAACAAATTGGGTTAATTCTACGCCTAATTGTAGAAAGTAGGGTTTAAGGTAAGGTTCTATTTTCTGGCCTAATTGGGTTATGTTTCCGGCAACATCTGTAATGGTGATGTTTTCATTGGCAAGAACTTCTCCAAATTTTGGTGCCACAAAATCTCTTAACTGATTTTGTAATTCAAAAATCGTAAGCTGTTCGTAAGTTCCGGCATATTGACGGAAGAACTTGGCGACATCCACTATTTTAATATCGAAACTTCCAAAAGCGCGCACTCTGATTTGACCAAATTGCGGATCATTAAGCAGAATAGGAGCGGGAGTTCCCCATTTATTATTGATAAATTGGTGTGTATTGAAAAAATAAACATCGACTTTAAACGGACTTTCGAAACCGTATTTCCATCCTTTTAGTCTGCTTAAAACCGGAATGTTTTCTGTAGATAAAGTATAAAGCCCCGGTGAGAAAACGTCTGCAAGCTGGCCTTCGTTTAAAAGCATTACCTGCTGGCTTTCGCGAACGGTTAGTTTTGCTCCGTTTTTTATTTCTTTATCTTCATCATAAAATTTCCACATAAGTAAATTTGGGTTACTTGTCGCGGCTTCGATTATTTCTATAAAAGGTAATGCCATAAAATCTTATTTATAAAGAATAAAAATAAGAATTATAGGACGACTGCAATATTTTTTAATGTGAAGTTTTTAACAAATTTTTGTTTGTTGAATTTTTAGGCTTGTATTGCGGTTTTGAATTTGTGTTTGGATGATTCCTCGTTTCTCGAAATGACAAAATATGATGCATAAAAAAATCCGATTTGTGAAAACAAATCGGATTTTATTAATTGAGAATTATATATAACCGTAAAACGGTATAGTATTACAAGTGAATTACTTCGCCATAAGCATCAGCTACAGCTTCCATAACAGCCTCGCTCATTGTTGGGTGAGGGTGGATCGATTTAAGGATTTCATGACCTGTAGTTTCTAGTTTACGAGCTACAACTGCTTCAGCAATCATATCTGTAACACCAGCACCAATCATGTGGCATCCTAACCACTCTCCGTATTTAGCATCGAAGATTACTTTTACGAATCCGTCAGCATTTCCGGCAGCTTTTGCTTTTCCAGAAGCTGAGAATGGGAATTTACCAATTTTTAATTCGTAACCTTTTTCTTTTGCTTGTTTTTCTGTTAAACCTACAGAAGCGATTTCCGGAGTTGCGTAAGTACAACCAGGAACGTTTCCGTAATCGATTGGGTCTACGTGTAAACCTTTAATTTTTTCTACACAGTTAATTCCTTCAGCCGAAGCTACGTGAGCTAAAGCTTGTCCTGGAGTAACGTCTCCAATCGCGTAGTATCCTGGAATGTTAGTTTCGTTGTAAGCGTTTACTAAGATTTTATCTCTGTCAACGGCGATTCCAACTTCTTCTAATCCGATGTTTTCAATGTTTGTTTTGATTCCAACTGCCGAAAGTACGATGTCAGCTTCAAGAACTTCTTCTCCTTTTGCAGTTTTAACAAAAGCTTTTACTCCTGCACCAGTTGTGTCGATACGCTCAACAGATGAGTTAGTCATTACTTTAATTCCTGATTTTTTCAAAGAACGCTCAAATTGTTTTGAGATATCTTCGTCTTCTACAGGAACTACGTTTGGCATAAATTCTACGATAGTAACATCTGTTCCCATTGAGTTGTAGAAGTGAGCGAACTCAACTCCAATTGCTCCAGAACCTACAATGATCATAGATTTTGGCTGTGTTGGTAATGTCATTGCCTGACGGTATCCAATTACTTTTACACCATCTTGAGGTAAGTTTGGTAACTCACGAGAACGAGCACCAGTTGCGATGATAATGTGATCAGCGCTGTATTCAGTAACTTTATTGTCTTTATCTGTAACGTCAAGTTTTTTTCCTGGTTTTAATTTTCCAAAACCTTCGATAACGTCAATTTTGTTTTTTTTCATCAAGAATTGAACTCCTTTACTCATTCCTTCGGCAACACCACGGCTTCTTTGAACAACAGCAGGGAAATCTTTATCGAATTCAGAAACTTTTAATCCGTAGTCAGAAGCGTGTTTTAAATAATCAAAAACCTGAGCTGATTTCAGTAATGCTTTTGTTGGGATACATCCCCAGTTTAAACATACACCACCAAGATTTTCTTTTTCAACTACAGCTACTTTAAAGCCCAATTGTGATGCTCTAATCGCAGTTACATATCCGCCAGGACCACTTCCTAAAACAATAACGTCGTATTTCATTTTTTTGGTTTTTAGTATTTACAATCGAAAAGGAGGTTGATATTTCCGAAACTCTCCCGCCGATTTTCTCTTTTGTTATTTGTGCTTGCGAATTTAAGGATTTATTTTAAAAAACGCTCGAAATTTTATTTTTACCCGTACCGATTTTGATCTTTTCACAGAAACTTAAGGAATTGTGAATTGTAAATTGTGAATTATGAAGTGATTTTTGTGATTTAGTGAAAAGTGATTAGTAATGAGTGATTAGTAATGAGTGATTAGTCATTTTGAAGAATAATTGTAAATTATAAATGGTGAATTGTTAATTAAGCATTTTACAGCCATTAACAATTCACCATTCACAATTAATAATTAAAATATTAAACTTTTACGTGTCCCCAGTTTTCCCCGCTTGCAATTCTGCGTATCTGCATTTCGCTTACGCCAAATTGTTTGGCGATCATTTTGAGACGTGTTTTTTGTTCTGGTCTTGCTAATATCTTTTTGATTAACATGACTTTTGTAGTAGTTAATTTTCGTCCGTCGGCTTTAAGGTTGTGTTCAATCAGGTTCTTTTTGGCCTGAATTACACGCGGACTTTTACGGCTGTGCGCCATCATTTCTTGTTTTGTTGCCCAGCGTAAATTGCTGATATCATCGTTGCTTCGATTGTAGTCAAGATGTAAAACATAGGTTTGTTCTTCGGATTCTTTTGGAATAAAATATTGGGCAACTAATTTGTAGAGCAATAAATATTTATTGATGATTTTGTCGTCTTTTTTGACTTTAAATCTAAAAGTTGGATATCCATCGCTTAATCCGCCTTTTAAGATTCGGCCGTTTTCAATATCGTCGGTAAAACTGATTAATCTTCCTCTGTTTGAAATGGCATATTTAAGTTGTAATGAGGCGTTTATTTCTATTTCTTTGAATACTTCGTTAGGATAAAATCTATTATGTGGCATTTTTCTTTTTCATTTAAATTTGTCTCTCAAAGATAAAGAATTCCGAAATGAAGAATGCTATCGTGCTGGTTCTGAACTATCAATTTTATGATTCTTATAACGCTATTTTAACTTTTTAAAATGCTTTTAATAGTTTTTAGGCAGATTTTAAATCACAAATTGTGAATAATGCAGTTTTTGATTTTGGGGAAAAGTGAAAATTTTAAGAATAAATTGGGATCAATTTATTGATCGAGCCAGTTTTTGAAATTATTTATTTCTTTTTTACTGATCATAATGGGTTCATTTTCGACTGCAGGAACGGTAAGTATTAATTCGATTTTTTGATTCGAATGTTTTACGACTTCTTTTATAATGTTTCTGGTTACGATATATTTTCTATTTACTTTAAAAAAGATAAACGGATCGAGGCTGTTTATAATGTCTGTAAGTGTGTTGTTGTATAAATAACTGTTTCCGGATTTTACATAGATAAATAAATGCTTTCCAGAAGCTGCAAAATAAGTAATTTCAGACTCGTTTACTGAAATTAGCTTATATCCGTGGTTCACCAGAAAATGACGCTGTATTTTGCTTGTTTCGGGATTTTCAAGCGCTACTAGAGATTGTAAAGTAGCATCGGCATTGAAACTGTCTTTTATTTTTTTGAATTTGGATAAGGCTTCTAACAATTCCTGTTCTTCAAATGGTTTTAAAAGATAATCGATGGTAAAATGTTTGAAAACCGATATGGCATAAGAGTCATAAGCGGTAACAAATATAACAGGGCAGGAGATAGTGGCTTTTTCGAATATCTCAAGACTTTTTCCGTCACCAAGATGAATGTCCATAAAAGCTAAGTCGACATTGTTCTGGCTAAAGAAAACGACGGCTTCTTTTACAGATTTTAAAACGGTAATTTCTGCTATCTGCAAAATGTCCTGCTGCTCTAAAATAGATTTTAGATAACTCGATGCTAGATACTCGTCTTCAACAATGGCAATTCTCATTTTCTTTTCAGATAAAGTTAAAAAGTTTCATTTTTAAGTAAGAAGCTCTTAAATGATTTTGCAAATATAATTGTCTCCTGATTTTATACAACATTTTTAAAAACAAAAAAGGCCCAGTTTTGCAACTGGACCTTTTTCAGGATTTAATAGGTATTATAGATTGGGATTGTTTAATCTCGCGTTTGCCGGATAAATAATCGTATAACGCGGATCGTTTTGTATCAATGTGTAATCGTCACCATTAAAATTATGAACGATTTGTTTTTGTGATGTTCTTCTTAAATCTAGCCAACGGTGCCCTTCAACAGCAAATTCACGTTGTCTTTCTGCTAAAATGAAATTTGTTAAAGCTGCAGCATCCATTGCTGTGATATCGCTTTCAAGCTGTGTGTAACCTGCTGCAGTATATCTGTTTTTGATAAAGCTTAAAACAGTTGCTTTAGCATCAGCAATATTGTTCAATTTTAATGATGTTTCTGCTTTTGTTAAATACAATTCAGATGTTCTAAACGTACATTTTTGGTCATCATTACCGCCTTTTTGAATTCTGAAACGGCTTCCGCTTGCTAAGAAATACAGAGGAAAACGCAAATCGGCTGTTTTGTTGTAAGCTGCAATTAACTCAGTTGAGGCGTATGTAGCTCCTTTTAATCTGTTGATGTATCCATCTTCTAAAGCTAAAATAGATTCTTTTGAATCGTATTTTGTTGCAAAAACAGAAGTGGCTTTTAAATCAATTAAATTGTTATTTATTGCCAGCGCTTTATTTGCAGCGTCTAAAGATTTCTGCCATTGCTGCAGATGTAAGTAAATACGGCTTTCTAAGCTGTATAATGCAACTTTTGAAAAACGATAATTGATACCTTTTGTCTGCGAATTTAAATTGATTAGTTTTTCCGCTTCCTGCGTATCAGAAATAATTTGATTGTAAATTACTTCAACACTTTGAGGAACAAAAACCTGCTCTAAGTCAATTTCTAAAGCCAATGGAACTCCTTTATCTGAACCAGCAGTTGCAGCATTGTAAGGTTTTCCAAAAAGGTTAACCAAATCAAAATAAGCCATTGCTCTTAAAGCATAAGCTTCTCCAATTAATTGATTTCTTTCTTCAGAAGCAGCTACTTTTTTTGAAGCTTCATTGATTACCACATTCGTGTAGAAAATTACATTATATAAATCCTGATATGGAAATTCTCTTGTAATACGATCCGGATTGGCATCTTTCCAAATAAAGATGTCTTTATAAAGATTGATATCTTCGTTAAATTCATCCAGTTTCAATTCGTCTGTGCGAAGAGTTGTTAATGCTTTGTGTTCAGGATATTTTGAATATCCAGATGTTAATACCGCACGAAATTGTTCTTGTGTTTCTGGAATAACACGTCCAACAGGAGTAATATCCAGATAGTCATCGCAGCTTGTTACTGCAATTGCGGCAACAAAAAGTAATATGTATTTTGAGATTTTTTTCATCTTTAATTTTATTAGAAAGTTACATTACATCCTAAAGTGAATGATTTAGGAACTGGCTGTGCATAAATGTTTCCGTAAGTTTCAGGATCAAAATATCCTTTAAAATCAGAACTGATTACAAATAAGTTTCTTGCTTCAACATTAAGTCTGATGCTTTGAATATTAATATGATCTGTAAATGTTTTAGGTAATGTATAACCTAAACGCATACTGCTCAATCTCATATAACTCATTTCGCTAACCCATGTATCTAAATAATTATTCCAGTTTAATGGAGTGTTACTAGAGAACCATTGGTACGCCATCCAAGAATCTCCTGTACCAGAATTTTTCCCATTAATTCCTGGTAAATTTGAAGAAGTATTTGTTGGAGACCATGCATTTAAAATATCAGTAGAATAATTTTGTCCTCTGTCTACTTGAGTTCCGCTGTAAGGAGGTGTCTTTACAACAGTTTGTTTTAAATTGAAAGCCGCTGCAATTGTAAAATCAAAATTACTTACTTTAAAAGTATTGGTAAGACCTCCAGTAAATTTAGGATCTCTATCACCTAAGTACACAAATAAGTCTCTGTATTCTGCTGGAGTTAAAGAAGAATCTGTAAGTTCTCCAGGGAAGAAATCTGCATAAGGATCATACAATTTGAAGAAAGTTTGTGCATTTACTGTTTCGCCTTTTTTGTTTACAAATAAAGGGTAACCATTTTCATCGATTCCGTTTGTTTTTAATCCAAATACAGCGTTTACAGGAAGACCTTCTCTACTTGGAAGAAAATCAGTATCACGTACTGCAATACGATCTACGTTACTTTTGTTATGAGCAAAGTTGATACTTGTGGTCCATTTAAAGTTTGGACGGTCGATGTTTCTTGTTGACAAAGTAATCTCATAACCTTTATTTGTTACTTGTGCCCAGTTCAGGTTACTATAATCAAAACCATTTTCTAAAGGAAGTGCTCTAAAACCAATTAAGTCAGAACTTTTTCTTCCGTAAAGATCAGATACAATGCTAATACGGTTGTTGAATAATCCAAGATCGATACCTAAGTTTGTATTAGTTGTTTTTTCCCAGCGTAATTTATCATTTGGCGGGCTTTCAACAGAAATTATCTGCTCTGATTGTCCAGGTAAAATACTTATGTTTTTATAGCTTCCCACTACGAAAGGTGAAGTGTTTTTGTCAATATTACCTTGTAAACCATAAGAAGCACGAAGTCTTAAGTTAGATACCGTTAAATTGTCTTTTAAGAAATCTTCTTCAGAAACTGTCCATGAAGCAGAAGTTGACCAAAGTGGCAGGTATTTGTATTTTGGATCTACACCAAATAAATCTGAACCATCATATCTTACACTTCCAAATACGCTGTATTTTCTATCGTAAGTATACGAAGCTGTAGCAAAAAATGAAGCAAATGCATTTTCATTTTCTAGTTTCTGATAAGGTCTGTATATCGCATCATTTGCATAAGTGACATTTGGAAACATAATTGGCTTAGTAGTCAAAGTGTTTTTATCAAATCCAAAACCTTTTGTAGCAACAGTAGTATTGTAATTTCTTCTTAACTCATTACCAACCATAACTTCAACTTCGTGTTTTTCTCCAAAAATTTTAGAGTAATTCACCATTGTTTTTAGATTGTATTGGAAAAAGTTAGTATTTGAGTTTTGAATGATACCACCATCTGGCAAGAAATAATTGAAAGCTCCATTTGTAAAGTAACGAGATCTTTCTCTTTCTTTTCTAGTGTAGTAAGTGTTTTTATCTGCAAATTTTTCGCTAGATGTATTGTCTAACTGTAAACCTAATTGAGAAGTAACTTTTAAATCCCTAGTAATTTTGTATTCAACATCTAATAATGCTTTTATAGCTCTTGTTTTTAAATCGTTAGAAGTGTTTGCTCTTTCTTCTAAAATGTTGAAAGGTACATAACGATCTGAGTAACCAGAAATATCTTGGTCATATTTGTAACTTCCGTCTGCATTGTAAGGAGTTAAATATGGATTTACATTTCTTGAGTAACTACCTGGATTTGTGTAAACATCAGTATCTGATAAGTATGATGAAGTTTTGCTTTCAGAACCAAAGATTCCAACTCCAACTTTGAATTTATCTGTGATTTCAAAATTGTTTTTCAAAGTTAAATTGTAACGTTTGAAACCAGTTCCAATAGCTGTTCCTTTTTCATCATAGTATCCTAAAGAGAAATAGTAATCTGATCTTTCTCCACCACCAGATAAACTTAAACCGTGCTGCGTATTGATCGCAGTTTGGTAGATTAAGTTACCCCAGTTGGTGTTGTTGTTTCTTAAATCATTGATTGATTGTTGTGTTTCAGGGCGTAAAGAAGAAAATCCTCCTGCTCTGAATGCATTTAATTCATTTGATCCGTTAAGGATTCGAGAAATTTCTCCTGCGTTATCTCTGTAAGTTAAATCAGAACGGCTAGCCATATCAAGTTCTAAATCAACTTTTTGGCTTGCATTCATTAAGTTTAATTTACCAAAATCAGGTCTTTGTGTAATAAAGGTATTTGTGTTAAAGTTTACCACCATTTTACCAGCTCTACCTTTTTTAGTTGTTACTACGATTACACCATTTGCAGCACGCGCACCATAAATAGCAGTTGCAGCGGCATCTTTTAAAATCGTAATATCTTTAATATCGTCTGGGTTTAAACCTGCGATTGAAAAGTTATTCAATTGATCGATATTGTCTTTGTCGTAGTTTTTAGGAACATCATTTACTTCTAAAGGTAATCCGTCCAAAACCCAAAGAGGATCTTGAGAACCAGAAAGAGAAGCTGTACCCCTGATTCTGATTTTTGCTGGTGCTCCAGGTGCTCCAGATGGAGTACTTACGGCAACTCCCGCAATTTGTCCTACCAATAATTGGTCAATGCTAGAAACCCCAGTCTGCTGGATTGCAGCCATATCAATTTTGGTAACTGCAGCAGTAAGTTTTCTTTTCTCAATTTTTTGGTAACCTGTTACTACAACCTCCTGAAGTTTTGCAGTTTCAGATTTTAAGTTAATTGTATAGTTTTTTTGAGCAGATAATTCAAGAGTATACGATTTGTAACCCATGAAAGTAACTCTCAATGAAGTGATATTTTTTCCAATCTTCAAAGTAAATTTACCGTCAAAATCTGTAGTAGTTCCAATTCCTTCACTTTGAATAATTCCTGCTAAAGCAGTTTTGTTTGAGATGGAATTATTTTCAACGAAGATAGATGCACCAGGAATTGGCGACTGATCTGCTTCATCTAGAATGATCCCCGTAATAGTTCGGTTTTCCTGCGCGTATCCTGCGATGGCCAGGAAGAGCAGTAGGGCATGTAGAATTTTTTTCATGTTTTGGTTTGTGTATTAAAAGGTTGTATTATTCAGGGCTTTTTCGATTCGTTGTATTAAATCGAAGTAATGGTTTTGGGTCGATTGATCTCCAGTGTTTCTCTTCAATTTTAATAATTGAAGTACTTTGTTCAGTTCTCCTTTTTTATCAGAGGTTATTTCTGTAACTCTTTTTAATGCTGATTGATTGATATTTCTTATCATATTACTATCATCCAAATAATTGCATAAATGAGGCATTTGTAATGTTTCTTGTATCTCGATATTTTTTTTAGCATCTGTTTTTTCAAACAATTTATTTGTAGAAACAATCAAAACATCAACATAATTTTTCTGCGTCATTCTTTCAAGAATAGTCAAAGATTTATTTTGAATGGTTCCTGCAAATACGTTCTGATGTAGTTTTTTGAACAAATCATTTACGGTAAAAACGACCTCTTTGGTTTTGTTTCTTTGATATAATTCATTTTCTGTCATTCTAAGCAAACGACCATCACTTAATAAATTATACATAACATCGTATTGCAATTCTCTTGAAAGTGTATACGGAGTATATTCGAAAGGTCCAACAGGCGAGTCTTTTAATGGATTTGTTTTTTCTAAAATGTCATTAAAAAATAACCATTGTGGAAGCGTAATTACATTTTTAACTAAATAATCAGCCGCCTTTTTCTGCATTGCTGCAGGTACCGGAATATAACTTTGTTTGCTGTCTCCGTGAACTGTTACATTTAGATATACGCCTCCAATGTTGTTCATAACATGGTGGTTGTACATATTCCATTGTCCGATAGTTCCAATATAAAGCTTACCAGTTTCATAATAAGACTGATCTTTATCATAAGTCCAGTCCAGAATATTGTCGACTACACGTTTTAGGTTTTTTAAACCATACTCACTTGCTTTAACAGCATCATTTCCTAAATCTTCAGACTGCGAGCGTGGATCAATTACAGTTCCTTGTTGTTCTCCGTAAAAATAAATGGGGTCATTTTGATGTTTAGTAATTAAGGCGTTCAGTTTTACAGTTTCGTTTTCATTAGGCGAATACCATCTATAACCCCATTCAATAGCATATTTATCATATTCTCCAATTTTTGGAGTAATTACAGTTACGTTGTCTTCTGGCTGTGCTACATAATTGTAACGAGCATAATCCATGATCGATGGTGCAGTGCCTCCCATTTTTGTTGTGAATTCTTTAGATCTTAAAGACTCAACATCATAAGCAAAAGAAGATCCCATGTTGTGTTTTAAACCAAAAGTATGTCCAACTTCATGCGACGATACAAAACGAATTGCTTCGCCCATGTGTTCATCACTAAAAACATTTCCTCTTGCTTTAGGATCAATTGGCCCGGTTTGAATACGCATCCAGCTTTGAAGCGAAGTCATAACATTGTGCCACCAGATAATATCGGCTTCGATAATTTCACCGCTTCTTGGGTCAACCACAGATGGCCCCATTGCATTTGATTTTTGAGATGCTGCATACGTAATTACAGAATAGCGTACGTCATCAATATCAAAATCTAAATCTTTTTCAGTAGGCTCTTTTGCAATAATTGCATTTTTAAATCCTGCTTTTTCAAAAGCAACCTGCCAATCGTGAACTCCGTCGATAATATACTTTCTCCATTGTTTTGGAGTCGAAGGATCGATGTAATAAACGATTGGTTTTTTAGGCTCTACTAATTCACCTTTCAAATATCGTTCTTCATCTTCTTTCTTAGGTTCTAAACGCCAGCGAGTGATCAATTCTTTTTCAAGCATTGCCTGCTGTGCATCGGCAAAATACCAATGCTTTTCAGTGAAGTACCCAATACGGTTATCAGAAAAACGAGGTTTCATTGGAGTTTTATCCAATAAAATAATATTACTTGTCACACCAAGCGTAATCGGTAATGATGCTACGCCATCGCTGAATGTAGTTGTAAGCTGTGATTTTACAACAATGTTTTTTGGGAAAGATTTTAATCCTTCTATATATGATAAGTCAGATTTTACAGAGCTGCTAAGACCAATGTTGCTTAAAACATCATTGAAGCTTTTTTGCTTTCCGTCAAAAATCTTGTTTACTTTAATTACAACAGCGCTAGAATCGTTGTTTTTAGTTTCAATATCAAAAACTTCAATTATAGATTCAGCGAAATTATCAATTACAGATGCTGTGATGGCATCTTCTTTAGGAGAAGAAACTTTAGGTACGTATGATTTTACCCAGACTTTCTTTGCAATCGTATCTTTATAAAAGGTGATGATTTTATTTTCGTAATTCATTCCTTTGTTTAATCCGGCGTCGTTAATATGAAAAGGAACCTGAGATAATTTGTTTACAACCAGAAATTCTCTTTTAAATAAACTATCCTGAATTTCGAAATACACATCGGTTTTAACCTGAATGATATTGAATAGTCCTTTTTTAAGTGTTCCTTTTTTTATAAGGTCACTATATTTTTTTCCTTTTTTAGAGTCAGTAGAATCTTTTACAACTTCAGTCTCTGTTTCTTTTTTCTTTTTCTTTTGCGAAAGAACCGTAACAGGAATGAATAATAATAAAATTAATAAGCAGAATAATTTTACATTATGCAGGAATGCCTTTTCCCTCATCTTGATGTTAAGTTTAAGTTAATTTTTCATCGAAACTATTCGAATTTAGTTCAGAAAAAAAACAAAAAGGAGTGAATGGCTTTTTTTTAGGAGTGAATGGCTATTAATGGCAGGATACATACGAAATTCCCGTCTTTTTCTGAGATTTTTAAATTGGTTCTGGAGTAGAAATTATAGATGCTCGACAGGTATTTAAGCCCAAAATTTGTACTGGGTTCACTGTGAGCCTTTTTTTGAAGGTTATTGCTTATAATTACCTGATCTTTCTGAATCAGGATTTCTGTCGTTAACGGATTTTCCTGCGTAGCCATATTATGCTTAATAGCATTTTCGACCGCGATCTGAAAAGCCAGATACGGAATAAACTTTTCTAGAGCTTCCTGATCTTCGATTTTTATCGAAAAGAATAATTCTTCCTTAAAACGGGTTTGCTGCAAAAAGATATATTTTTCAATAAAGAGCAGTTCGTCTTTTAGCGGCACAATATTTTTTTGAGGCGGATCGATCAAGTAACGATAAATACGCGATAAATTCAACGTAAATTTTTGCGCCGTTTTTACATCGCTGCCGACTAGCATATAAAGTGAGTTAAGCGAATTAAATAAAAAGTGCGGATTAATCTGCTCCTTTAATTGCTGCAACTGAATAAGCGCTTTTTCTTTTACAATTTTTTCGTTTTCTACCAGAAGTCTGTTTTTTTCTCTAATGTCTATTCCTTTCTCTCTATACGCACGGCGATTGGCATAAGAGAATAAATAAAAGATCAGCAAAAGCATCACCGTTGTTATCGAATAGATCCAGGTTGAATATTTTTTAGTCAATAAAACATTCTCATCCTCGATCATTTTCGGGAAACTAATGGAGATATACCAAGGCAGATTTTTAACATCTAATCTTGTCGTAAAACTGATAACATCCAGTTTTAAGAATTCAGACATTGTAATTTTTTTGGTGTAATCTAATTTTAAAAAGTCAGATGCCGCAGTCTTGGTGATATCCCTCTTATAAGTGAAAATAGTATCCGATGGCTCAATAGCCGAAAACTTGTAAATGTTTTTTCCTATAAAAGTAGAGTCAGGATGATAAACGCATGTTCCGGCGTTGTTAAATACAAAAGCATAATTCGAAGCTGCTCTGTCAACAGTCGAAAAATAATCGTGTAGTTTTTTTAAGTTGATGTCGTAACCACAGCGAACTGTTGTGTTATTTTTGGAGATGATTTTAAAGTAAATTCTCCAAACCCATTCGTTTCCTTGTTTAAGTACGGTGTTACTGCGCGAAGCGTTTTTGTTTTTAGAGATAAAAGCAGCAACATCTTTTTTTATTTCATCAGAAACAGAATCGTTCCCGAATTCTATTTTTTCATCATTAATCTGAAACCAGTTATCCACTATCATTAAATTGATGGACTGAACAGACGACAGTACTTTTATATTAGCCGATAAATTAGATTTACTGCTGATTTTTAAAACATGTTTGATTCTGTTTTCCTGTTCCAGAAATCTCGAAAATTCCCGCGACATGATTTCATGCTTCTTAATGAAGTTTAATCGCGCCTCACTCTCATTCGCTTTTTGTGTAACATCAGTAATCAAATTACTTAACATGTAAACAGAAGAAACGGTAATAAGAATAGACACGATAACGTAAATTACGAAAGCGCGTCGGGATGTTATTTTTTTTAATCTAAATCTCAATCGTATTTTATAAATTAATTCGCAACCGAGAATTGGGAATCATATAAGTTTTTATAATACCCATCCGTTTTCGTTAACAATTCCTGATGCGTTCCTTGTTCCACAATTAGTCCTTTGTCCATCACCACAATTTTATCTGCATTTACAATTGTTGCCAAGCGATGCGCAATAATAATAGAAGTTCTTCCTTTTGTAATCGTTTCAGTTGCGCGCTGAATCAATTCTTCAGAATAAGTATCGATTGACGAAGTCGCTTCATCCAAAATCAAAATACTCGGATTGCTTACATACGAACGTAAAAAAGCAATCAATTGTCTTTGTCCGGACGACAGCATTACGCCACGTTCCTTAACATCAAAATCATAATTATCCGGAAGACTCATAATAAAGTCGTGAACTCCAATTTTTTTCGCTGCATCCAAAACTTTTTCGCGGGTGATTTCAGGATTATGAAGCGTAATATTGTTGTAAATAGTATCGGCAAACAAAAATACATCCTGTAATACCACAGCAATTTGTTTTCGCAGCGAAGCCAAAGTATAATTTTCTATATTATGACCGTCAATATATATGGTACCGCTGTTAATTTCGTAAAAGCGGTTCAGTAAATTAATAATTGTCGATTTTCCTGCGCCGGTCGACCCTACAATGGCAACAGTCTGCCCGGAAGCCACAGATAAATCGATGCCTTTTATAACTTCTTCCTCTGGAATATAACTAAAACGAACAGCTGCAAATTCGATACTTCCGTCAAAAACCGGAGCCTCAAGCGTCCCTGTGTCTTGTATATGATCCTGCGTATCGATTACATCAAAAACACGATTGGCTGCAATCATTCCTAACTGCATCTCATTGAATTTATCTGCAATTTGTCGAAGCGGGTTAAAAAGCATTCCAATAAACATCGTATAAGAAAACAAATCTCCAAAAGTGGTAAAATGATCACCATTCAAAATTTTGAAGCCTCCAAAAACAACCACCAATCCTAAAGTAATCGACGAAATAATATCGGCAATAGGAAAGAAGATCGAGTTGTACAGAATCGTCTTAATCCACGCTACTCTGTGTTTGTCGTTTATGACCCTAAAGTTTTCGGCCTCGATTTTTTCGCGGTTAAAAAGCTGTACGATTTTCATTCCCGTAACGCGTTCCTGAACAAAAGAATTCATATTGGCAATCTGTGTACGCACTTCTTCAAAAGCAACCTGCATTTTACGCTGAAAAATTCGGGTAATATAATCCAGAATAGGCATAGCAACCACCACAATCCAGGTTAGTTTCCAGTTCATGTAAAACATAAAAATCAAAACCACCAGCATTTTCATCAAGTCGCTTATAATCATAAACAAACCCTGACTGAAAATACGTGCAATCGATTCAATATCCGAAACAGATCTTGTAACCAGCTGCCCAACCGGAACCAAATCAAAATATTTCATTCTAAAACTTAAAATATGCTTGAAAAGTTTCGTTCGAATATCTTTTACAATATCCTGCCCAAGCCAGTTGGCCCAGTACACAAAATAAAATTGAGAAAAGACCTCCATTAAAAGTACTGCACCCATTAAAATGATATAAAGCAGCAATCCTTCTTTGTCGTGCGTCTTGATATAGCCGTCGACCGTTTGTTTTAATAAGTAAGGTCTAAGTGCCGCAAAAACCGACAGCGAAACAGCGAAAATAATCACGCCGTAATAACGCCATTTATAAGGTTTGGTGTATTTTAAAATTCTTTTAAATAAACCGGTATCAAATGCTTTTGCTTTCATTTTTTTTTTGATGCTTTAAGCTTTAGGCTTTAAATAATAGGCTTTTAATAAAGTGCTGAAAGCTTACTGCTTAAAGCTTATAGCCTACAGCTATAAATAATTGTAATAAATTTTGGTTAAATATAAACCATGTGCCGGAACCGAAAATCCCGCTTTTTCTCTGCTTTTGCTGGCAATAATATTTTCAAAATCATCCAGTGAAATCTTATGCAAACCTATATTAATTAAAGTTCCCACAATGGCCCGAACCATGTTTCGTAAAAACCTGTTCGCCGAAATTGTAAAAACCAGTTTGTTATTTTCATTTTTCCAATATGCCTCAAAAATCGTGCAGTCAAAAGTATTTACATCTGTATTCACTTTTGAGAAACATTGAAAATCCGTATGTTTCAATAAAATCTTCGATGCCTCGTTCATTAAATCAACATCCAGTTTTTGGTTTACATACCAGCTCAATTCCTCTAAAAACGGATTTTTAACCGTATTGATATGATATTCATAGGTTCTTTTCGTAGCATCAAATCGGCAGTGCGCATCATCATGAACTTTTATAAGATTATAAACCGCAATGTCTTTTGGTAAATACGAATTGAGTTTGTGTACCAAAACCGGAACATCAATTGAATTTTCAAAATCAAAATGCCCATACATTTCTTCGGCATGAACACCAGTATCAGTTCTTCCGGCGCCCATTACATTTATAGTTGAATTCAGTAAAACCGAAAGCGCCTTATTTAACGTTTCCTGAACAGAAGATGCGTTGGGCTGAAACTGCCAGCCATGATAATGAGTTCCGTTGTAAGCAAAATGAATAAAATATCTCAAGGTAAAGATTCAAAGGTTTTGAGGGGCAAAGGTACGAAGATTTTTTTCTTTTTGAGGTTCAAAGGTTCAAAGGGGCAAAGGCTTAGAGTTTTCTTCTAATGGTTGCTATAAAATGTATTATTTGGAGATACGCATTACAATGTATTTCTAAATAAAAAACCTTTGTATCTTTGTCCCTTTGAACCTTTGCACCTTTTAAAAAATTGAAAAAAATCCTCCTTCTTTCCGATACTCACTCTCATATTGATGATACCATTTTAAAATATGTGGCTCAGGCCGATGAAGTCTGGCATGCCGGTGATATTGGAGATTTGCATGTAACCGATACAATAAAAAAACTAAAACCGCTGCGTTGTGTATACGGGAATATCGACGATGCGCAGGCAAGATTAGAATTTCCGCTTCACAATCGGTTTTTATGCGAAAATGTTTCTGTCTGGATTACGCACATTGGCGGTTATCCGGGAAAGTACAATCCGGCTATTAGAGAAGAAATGGCTTCGAATCCGCCTAAATTATTCATCTGCGGACATTCGCATATCTTAAAAGTGATGTTTGATAAAAAGAACAATCTATTACACATGAATCCAGGTGCGGCAGGAAAAAGTGGTTTCCATCAAATGCGAACGATGCTTCGTTTTGTAATCGACGATGATAAAATAAAGGATTTAGAAATTATCGAAATAGGTAAAAAATAAAGGCTAAGATATAGGAACTTTTATTTTAATAGAAGTGCCGCTGTTTTCATTTGCTCTGGAAATAATAGAGAATGAACCTTTGAGTTTTTTAATTCTAACCCTGATTCGGTTTAGACCAAAACCTTCAATTTCGTTAAGCTTTTCGGCATTAAATCCCTTTCCGTTATCGTGAATAATAACGATTAACTGATTTTGTTTTTCGTGCAGCGAAATTTGAGCTTTTGTGGCGTCACTGTGTTTTATAACGTTGTTGAGCAGTTCAGAAACAATAAAATAAAGCTTAGTTTCGAATTTTTCAGCATATCTTGTATCCGTTGAAATAGAGCTGGAAAACTGAAAATCAATACTTGAATTAGAGTTTCTTTCGCATAAATCTTCCAAAGCATAAATCAGTCCAAAACGTACCAAAAGAGTAGGGACAAGCTCATGCGATATATCGCGTAAAAGATCGTGTGCTTCTTGCAAAATAGACTTTGCTTTTTGGATTTCTTCTGATTGTATATTATGCTTGGTTGTAAAAACATTCAAATGCAGTCCGGCCGAAGAAAGCAGGGAATTGATATTGTCGTGTAAAAACGAAGCGATCTTTTTTTGTTCTGTTTCCTGACTGTCAATACCGGCGTTTATTACGTTGAGAAGTATTTTTTGTTTGGTGTCTTTTCGTTTAATTTTTTGTTTGAGTTTGTTGTTTTGATAAACAAAATAAAAAAGAAAAAACAATATGATAATCAGAACAATAGATAAGCTGACAACTTTTTTATTTCGTAATTGTTCCAGTTTAAGCTGTTCTGAGCCTGTTGCTTTTTTAGGGTTTTCGACAGAGGTTGTTTTTGTTTTTTCAGAAGGAATATTTTGCTGGCCGAAAGCCATATTTTCAGTAGAAATAAGAAAAAAAACGAATATAAAAATTCTAATAAAATGCATAAAATGGCTCTGTTTTTAAAGTTTTCGGGGCAGAACTAAGGGTTAATCAAGTTGTTTTTTAAGGCGTATTTTACTAGTCCAATGGTGTTTTTGATGTTCAGTTTTTTCATAATATTTTTACGATGCGTTTCTACCGTATTAATGCTGATAAAAAGCTGTTCGCTTATTTCTTTTCCGCTGTATTCCAGACAGATTAAAGTAACGATTTCAATTTCTCTGGGACTTAAAATGGGATTTTCGGCATAAATATTTTTACTTAGTTTCGGGTTGTTTTGCGAAAACATGCTGAATATTTTTTCTCTTACCGCATCGCTGTAATATTCCTGATCCTGATAAACGGCATCAATGGCTTCGATGATATTTTCTCCGGCGCATTTTTTCGTTAAATAGCCCTTAGCGCCTAATTTCATTACTTCTTTAATGATTTTAAGATCGTCGTAGCTAGATAAAATAATGACTTTGCAGGGAAATCCTTTTTGACTGAATTCTTTTAAAACCTCAATTCCGTCTTTTTCAGGCATGCTGATATCCAGAACTAGAATATCGGCTTGATCCTGAACTACATCATCGTATATGGAGAGGCCGTTTAATGAACTGCCTACAACTTCAAAGTTTGAAACTGTTTGTAATAAATTGGTGAGTCCATCAATAAGAACCTGATGATCATCGGCAAGATGTATTCTAATTTTGTTTGTCATAAGGCTTTTTGAGCAAAACACAAATTTATGAATAAATTATCTTACAAAATCGTTTTTTGAGAATGATTTCGGGATATTGTTGGTTTAAGGTAAAAATAAGGCACAAAAAAACCCGAATATACATTCGGGTTCTCTTCGCACAAAAAAATTAAGTTTATAGGTTTATCTCAAACGATCTACAGATTTTACAAGATCTTCGTCCTTTTTGATGGCCTTATTAGCTAAAACTAATAATACGATAGCAACAATAGGAAGAAACATCCCAATACCTTTCTCTGAAACAGCGTTGACTGTCTCTCCAGATAAATTTACAGAACGATATACAAATAATCCTAATAAAATTAAATTTAATATTATGTTCAGTCTGCCCATAACAAACTGATTTTGTCTCTTTTTGTATGATATAATACTAACAATGGTAAGCATGGTGCTTAACCCTAGTAAAATAGTGTAAAGCTGATCTTGCATAAAGTAAAAAGCTTTCCCTGTATTTAATGTCCAAAGCGGCATAAAAAACATTAAAACCCCTGTAACTACAAAGGTAAGAATTAGATATACGGTTTGAATTCTTTGTATCATGATCTAAAATTGTTTTACAAAAATATATTTTCTTTTTTTAAAATACTATTGTATGATTAAATTTTATTCGTATTATTGCATCATAATACCGTAAGCACTTCATACTGCGGTCAATCGAAAAAAAAATATCTACCTATTCTTTTTACAGTATTTCCTTTAAAATAATTAAACTCATAGAACATTCATGTTTGATATTTCTGCATTAAAAGAAATGAAGCTTTCTGAGCTTCAAGAAATAGCTAAGTTAGCTAAAACTATAAAGATTAATGGCGTTAAAAAAGATACTCTGATTACTCAGATATTAGCGCATCAAGAGACGGTTGCAGCACCGCCCGCAGAAACTATTGCAGAGAAGGATGCAAGTACTGATAAACCAAAAAGAGCAAGAATTGCTCCGGTTAAGAAAACAGTCAATAAAAATGCTCCTGTTCTAGAATTTGATAAAGCAGAGGAAGCTCCAAAGGAAATTGAAACTCCCGCGGCTGTAGAAGAAAAACAAATAGTGCAGGCTGAAGAGCCGGCTGAAACGAAAACAGCAGAGAAAAAAGCACCTAAAATTGTAAAATTCAATAAGACGGCTTATGAAAAAAAGGTCGCTTTACAAAAGGAAAAAGAAGCTGCAAAAGAATTAACTCCTGCTGAGGAAACTGCAGAAAATAGTATTACAGCGCCGACTGCTGAGAAGTCTGAAACTCCTGCTCCGGTTAAAAAGATTAATCCTAATCAGAATAAAAACCAAAATCCCAACCAAAATCCCAACCAAAATCAAAACCCAAATGTAAATCCAAACCCAAATCAAAATGGGAATGGCAGCGGAAATGGTAATAATGGGAATCAAAACCAAAATCACAAAAACAAAAAAAGTAATTTCAGAGATTCAGATTTTGAATTCGACGGAATTATTGAAAGTGAAGGTGTACTTGAAATGATGCCTGATGGTTACGGATTTTTACGTTCTTCTGATTATAATTATTTAGCTTCTCCGGATGATATTTATTTATCGACTTCACAAATCAGATTGTTTGGTTTAAAAACCGGAGATACTGTAAAAGGGGTTGTTCGTCCTCCAAAAGAAGGCGAGAAGTTTTTCCCTCTTGTTCGTGTGTTAAAAATTAACGGACACGATCCGCAGGTGGTTCGAGACAGAGTTTCTTTTGAACACCTTACGCCGGTTTTCCCTTCTGAAAAATTTAAATTAGCCGAAAAAGGCAGTTCTATATCAACCCGTATTATCGATTTGTTTTCTCCTATTGGAAAAGGACAGCGTGGAATGATCGTTGCACAGCCAAAAACGGGTAAAACAATGCTTTTAAAAGACATTGCAAATGCAATTGCGGCAAATCACCCGGAAGTTTATTTAATCGTTCTTTTGATAGATGAGCGTCCTGAGGAGGTTACAGATATGCAAAGAAGTGTTCGTGGCGAGGTTATTGCGTCTACTTTTGACAGAGAACCGCAAGAACACGTTAAAATTGCCAATATTGTTTTGGAAAAAGCAAAACGTTTGGTAGAATGCGGACACGATGTAGTGATTCTTTTAGATTCGATTACACGTTTAGCAAGAGCTTACAATACCGTACAGCCGGCATCAGGAAAAGTATTAAGTGGAGGTGTTGATGCTAATGCATTACAAAAACCAAAACGTTTCTTTGGAGCAGCAAGAAATGTAGAAAACGGTGGTTCGTTAAGTATTATCGCAACAGCATTAACTGAAACTGGTTCTAAAATGGACGAGGTGATCTTCGAAGAATTTAAAGGAACCGGTAACATGGAGCTTCAGTTAGATCGTAAAATTGCCAACAAACGTATTTTCCCTGCAATCGATCTTACTTCTTCAAGTACACGTCGTGACGACTTATTACTAGACGAAAAAACATTACAAAGAATGTGGATCATGCGTAAATATCTATCTGATATGAACCTGGTAGAATCTATGGATTTTGTAAACGACCGCTTCAAGAAAACAAAAAACAACGAAGAGTTTTTGATTTCTATGAATGATTAAGGGGAGGTTCAAAGGATCAAAGTTGCAAAGGGACAAAGGATTTTATTAAGAGATTCTAATGCAAATTATATAAACAAAAAAAGGGATAAGCTAAGCTTATCCCTTTTTTTGTTTAATAGTAAAGTTTTGAGGCCTATGAACCTATGAACCTTTGTAACTTTGAACCTTTGAGCTTTATTTTTTATCAACTACCGGCCTATTCTCTCTATTTGCTAAATCCCAGGCAAGTACAAAAGCAAGTTTTGTTCTTTTGGTTAAAGCGTCGTATTCGATTTTTTCTGGAGTATCATCTTTTCCGTGGTAATCTTCGTGAACTCCGTTAAAGAAGAAAATTGACGGAATACCATGCTTAGCGAAGTTATAGTGATCAGAACGCTCATAAAAATGATTTGGATCTTTAGGATCATTAAATTTGAAATCTAAGTCCATTTTAATGTATTTTTCGTTTTGAGCTACAACCGCATTGTGTAAGTCCGATGATAACCTGTCGGCACCAATTACATAAACGTAATTGTTTGTATTCGCATGTTCTACATCACGACGGCCAATCATGTCGATGTTGATGTCTGTAATTGTATTGGCAATAGGGAACAAAGGATTTTCAGAATAAAAACGAGATCCGTGTAAACCATGTTCTTCACCTGTTACGTGCAAAAATAAAATTGAACGTTTTGGGCCGCGACCTTGTTTTTTAGCTTTAGCAAATGCTTTGGCCATTTCGATTACAGCTACAGTTCCAGAACCGTCATCATCGGCTCCGTTGTAAACCTCACCGTTTTTAACTCCAACATGATCATAATGTGCAGAAATAACCAAAACTTCATCTGGTTTTTCAGAACCTTCGATGTAAGCCCAGATGTTTTCAGAATCTGGTAAGTTTTCGTTGCGTCTGGCATTTAAAAATGATGCCGGAATGTGCTGGTAGTAATCTGAAGCACCTTTAGGAAATGATATCCCGCTTTTTTTATATTGATCAATCATATAAAGACCAGCCTTTTTTTGTCCTGCAGATCCCGTTTCACGACCTTCCATTTCATCTGAAGCGATCACATAAAGCATTTTTTTAAGGTCTTTTTCAGAAATACGATTCACGTATTTCGTTGGATCTGAATTGTCTTTAGAAACAACTGACTGCGCATTTTTACATGAAAACGCCGAGGCAATTAATAAAAGAACTACAATTTTTTTCATTTTGTATTAGTGTAAATTGATGAATGTATATAAAATATAAAACGTGAGTAAAAATAGGATAAAAAAGAAGTTTATAAAGAATAATACCACGCTTTTAACAAATGACACAATTCTGCTTTCTCCATAAAAACGATGATGTGCCGGATAAAAATAATAACTCATCCATATTACACCCACAAAAGTTATAATATCTGAGATAAAACTAAGCGGGCCAAGAAACCCAAATATTTTTTCTATGATAAATAAAATGAGGAATATGAGCAACAGGAATGAAAAATAATGTAATGTAAAAATCCCATGATCAAAATAATACCATTTCTTTTTATCATGAAAAAGCCATAAGAAAAAGGCGAAAAACGGCATTATGATAAACAGAATTTTAGGGATATTATGAACGAAAGATTCAATGAATTTTTCTATAATCTGCTTTTTAGTGTTATTCTCCGTTACGTGGACAACTTTTTCATAAAGCCAATATTGAAATTCTGAAAGCTTTTCATCTTCTTTTCCATATTTTTGAATGGAATCGATTTGTTTCATTGTTTTCAG
>Ga0157370_10000530_pt1 | contig 47795 bp, 39 predicted proteins | sample C35metaG_FD_113463 | JGI IMG/M metagenome (GOLD analysis project Ga0157370, IMG submission 113463) | Corn rhizosphere microbial communities from Kellogg Biological Station, Michigan, USA - C3-5 metaG | ecosystem: Host-associated > Plants > Roots > Rhizosphere > Soil | place: USA: Michigan...
ACTCTTTATGGTGGTTTTGCCGAGGGTGTTCACCTCTTCCCATACCGAACAGAGAAGTTAAGCCCCTCATGGCCGATGGTACTACACAACAATGTGGGAGAGTAGGTAGCTGCCATATTTATTGACCCTTTCAGTTAATTCTGGGAGGGTTTTTTGTTTTACTGTCCTTTAAATCAAATAGAGCGGTTTATATTTTATTGTCACCTTAATAAATATTTTGATTGGGTAATATTATCAACGGTTGAACTTAAAGTACCCCACAATATTGTTTGGTACTCTATTTTCTTATTTATGTAAATGGCATAATAATTGAAATTTAAATTTGTAACTTGCGAGCTGCTTTAACTGATTTTGCTTGTATCTTTTGCTTATATTGTTCTTAATTAAAAATAAAAACCACATGAAAAAAAGTATCTCTGTGCTTATCTTGTCTTCTATTATCATTTTTTCCGCATGTAAAAAAGATCATTCCAATCCAGGTGAAAAGCCACCGGATGTTATCCCGTATGATACCGCTGCTACAACTTTTATAACCAATTCCGGAATTACTGATACTTTGCAAAAGTCAGCAATTAATGATCTGGTAGTTCAGTTGAAGAAAGATACTTTATGGGACAAATTTTTAGCCTTGTACCCGATGATTGGAGGCACTGATGCAACAACTAAATGGAACCTAAAAGATGCACGGGATCTGGATAACGCTTACAGAATAAGCTGGAATGGTGCTCCGTCTTTTAAAAGTACCGGAGTTACCTGCTTGGCGGCTACAGATTGGGGCGATACTCATTTGAATGACAGCGTTCTTCAATATGATAATTCTGCCATTTCATTTTACTCGGGCACACAGAACCAAACCTCAGGCTATGATATGGGATGTAGCAATGAAATTTTTCCTTATAATATTCTTGCCTACTACGAAGATTTTGGAAATGACATTGTGAACACTTGGTTTAATGCTTACGATACCATTGCTTATCAACCTGCTAACACAATTGGGCTTTCTATGAATTCCTCTTTTGGCGGGGAAGTAGTACATTATGTTAATGGTACTGCTGTTTCAAGTTATGGAGCACCGGATGAGGCCCATACAAAACAGACAATTACCATCGGCCAGGTTCTGGATGACCCGCGCATGGGCCTGAGGGAATGTAGATTTGCTTCAATCGGTAAGGGTTTATCTGCCTCACAAGCTTTAAAATTCTACAATGCAGTTCAGGCTTTTGAAAAAAAGCTTGGAAGATAAATAGATTAGAAAGGGGCGTTTTATTTACGCCTCTTTCTAATTTCTCTTTTCCAATTTTGCATTCAATTCATTAATTAAGGGCAATTGTCCTGGTACAATTTTTCTGATTGCATCATCTATGGTCAGCCAGCTTGCCTTATCTACTTCTGCAAAAAACTGTTTCTTCCCTGACTTTGGAGGCCATTCCATTTCAAAAAGATTGCTTTTTATTTCATTGATTTCAAAATCGCCTTCTATCGCCCAGGCATAAATTATTTTTCCTGACTTTTGTTTTGCAGCCGTCAAAGGCATCGCATTGATGGTGTGAACATGAATTCCTGTTTCTTCCTGCGTTTCCCTGGCAGCAGCTTTTAACGGATCCTCATCTTCTTCAATTTCTCCTTTCGGTATGGACCAGGATCCAACATCCTTTTTTGCCCAAAATGGCCCACCCGGATGAACTAATAAAACTTCTATTGCGCCCTTTTTAAACCGATACAATAATAATCCTGCACTATTTTTTATCATTGTTCTTCAACTATTTTATTCTTTTTATTAGTAACTAATTCTATTAATACTCCGTTTGTATCTTTTGGATGCAGAAAGCAGATCATTTTATTGTCCGCACCGTCTTTTGGTTCTTTATTTAGCAAAGTAAATCCTTCACTTTCTAAGCGCTTCATTTCAGCTTCAAGATCATCAACCTGAAAGGCAATATGATGCAACCCTTCGCCTCTTTTTTCAATAAATTTGTCGATCACACTTTCAGGAGAATAAGCTTCCAGCAATTCTATTTTATTTTTTCCTGCTTCAAAAAAAGCAGTATTCACCTGTTCATTCGGCAATACTTCTGTCTTATAACAAGGAGTACCTAATAATTTCTCAAAAAGAGGAATAGATACTGATAATTTCTTTACTGCGATTCCAATGTGTTCGATCCTTTTCATAAAAATAGGTTTTTACAAATTTAATCAATCGTTTCCCAAAGGATCAGATGTTATTCTTCTTTAAATTAATTTTGCTGAACAAAAGTCATCCATGTTACAACTTCCGGTTTATCTTGATAACAATGCGACAACTCCAATGGATCCCTCTGTTTTGGAAGCGATAATTCCATTTTTCAGCACCTACTTTGGCAATGCTGCAAGTAGCACCCATCAATTTGGCTGGCAGGCGGAAGAAGCAGTTAAACAGGCACGTGAACAGGTGGCGCAATTGATTCATGCCGAACCGGAAGAAATCGTTTTTACTTCAGGTGCTACAGAATCTGATAATCTTGCTTTAAAAGGGATTTATGAAATGTATGCATCAAAGGGCAATCATATAATAACAGTAAAAACTGAGCATAAAGCAGTTCTTGATTCTTGTTATCATTTAGAAAAAAAAGGTGTGGAAGTTACTTATCTGAACGTCCTTGAAAATGGCTTGATCGATCTTAAAGAATTAGAAAAATCAATAAAAGCACAAACGATTTTAATCTCGGTAATGTATGCCAATAATGAAACCGGGGTCATTCAATCAATAAAAGAGGTTAGTTCAATCGCCAAAAAGCGTGGTGTGTTATTCTTTTCTGATGCAACCCAGGCTGTCGGAAAAATTCCCGTTGATGTAAAAGAAGATGGGATTGATCTGATGTCATTTTCAGCGCATAAAATATATGGACCAAAAGGAGTGGGTGCTTTTTATGTAAGAAGAAAAGATCCGCGTGTAAGAATTACTGCACAAATAGACGGAGGTGGACATGAGCGCGGCATGCGAAGTGGAACCTTAAATGTTCCGGGTATTGTAGGTTTTGGCAAAGCGTGTGAATTCAGCTTAAATGAAATGAAAAAAGATGCTGAAAAATCCTGCCGGTTGCGCAATAAATTAGAAAATGAGTTATTGAAAATAAATGGCGCTGAAGTAAATGGCGATCGGAATAGCCGCTTGCCAAACACAAGTAACATGAGTTTTAAATATATCAATTCTGCAGAAGTCATTGCCAACCTTAGTGATAAAATTGCCTTAAGTTCTGGTTCTGCCTGCACTTCAGCCACTCATAAACCTTCATATGTTTTAAAGGCCCTTGGCCTTACTGATGAAATGGCCCTTTCTTCTCTTCGTTTTGGTTTGGGTAGATTTACTACTGAAGAAGAAATAGATTTTACAATCCGGGAATTGACTAACTTACTGGTTAGGTAATTTGTTGACATTTTCACATTTTCACCTCTCAAACTTTGTTTACTTTTGTAATTAGCAAATTAGCATATTTATTACATTACACATTAGCTATGATTTATATAAGCGATAAAGCAAAAGAAAGGGTTGTCAAATTAATGGAAGAAAAACAATTTTCTCCCGGTGATTATTTTTTGCGCGTAAGCGTTGAAAGCGGCGGCTGTTCAGGATTAAGTTATAAAATGGATTTTGATAAAGAGCTTAAACCAATGGATCAGGAGTTTGAAGATAAGGGAATAAAAATGGTTACTGATTTAAAAAGTTTTCTGTATTTGGTAAATACAACATTAGAATTCAGTGATGGATTAAATGGCAAAGGGTTTTATTTTAATAATCCAAATGCAAGCCGCAGTTGCGCCTGCGGGGAAAGTTTTAGTGTATAGATTTTAGCATAAAAGGTAAAAAAAGAGGTTGACGTTATATCACCCTCTTTTTTTATCTATCATCTCTACAAAGTCTTTTAAAATTTATCCCAGAATAATTTTGTGGTTACTTCGTCGCCTCCGATAGCGGCAGCGGCAGCTTTATAATTTGGGTTCAGATTTTCTTCCGTAGGAGGATAAGTAACTCTTACCGGAAAGGCTGAAACGGCTGAAGGAGGCGCTACAATTTTCGGATAATCTAATCTTCTTATCGAAAGCCATGAATCAAATCCTCTTGTATAATAATTGATCCACGCCTGCACGCCGACGCTTTTTTTCCAATTGGCAGCATCGAATTGGTTAACAGGCAGTGCAAGATAAGCAGCACCATTATTAGCACCGTCACTCCACCACTGTATGGATGCAGCCACTCCATTATTATAGTGTTCTCCTGCAGTTCCTCCTACATTCATTCCTCTTGCCGCACCTTCTGCCAGCAAAAATTCCACCTCTGCATAATCCATTATAATTCCCGGAAAATCAGCTGCTTCTATTTTATCACTTGGATGGGAGAAATTTTTGAATGCATTACCGCTTCCATAAACCCCACCTATATAATTTCCGGATCCGGCTGCATCTGTAAAATAATAAGGCCTTCTGGGATCATTATGGGTATTCATTGTATCTACAATAGTATTTGCTGCTACAAAGTCATTACGATTACTTTGCACCAGGTTAGTCCAGATGGGATTTACATTTGGTGGGCTAGTTGTATAAGGCAATAAAGCATTGTCAGCATTTGAGGTAAATACATTTGCAGCGGCAGCCTCTGCTTCTGTTTTTGCTTTTGCAGGATCAACGTCGGCTAATACCATTCCCAGTTTAAGTTTAATTGAATTGCCAAGCTTCACCCATTTTCCGACATCCCCATTATAAATAAGATCAGAACTGCCAAAGGATGCGGCAGATGGATCTAATAAGGCCAGGGAAGCATCGATTGTGTCTAAAAGGGAATAATAAACGTCCTTCTGATTATCATATTTAGGCGAGGTATTAGCTCTGCCCTGCAAAGCTTCGGTATAAGGAATATCTCCAAAAGTGCTTACCAAGATAGAAAATGCATAGGCTCTGAATATTTTTGCGATAGCGATCTTATTAACATAGGCCGTTTTGTCTTCCGCTAATATGGTCGGATCAGCAGCTTGCTTATTCATTAATATAATAGCCTGGTTAAAATCTTCAATCACATCACGGTATAAACCATTCCACCAGTTAAGTGCATTATCACGTTGATTCAAAATATACTGGCTTTCCTGCGGATAAGTAGTCTCCGCCCAATATTGGGCAAATAATTCAAAATTGCCAAAATTTACATTTGGCGTTGTTATAAGGTCCGTAAAAGCCTTTTCACCATTGGTAAAAAGCATTTCTCCCTGGACGTTTGTAGGAGCTTTAGGATTGACATTTAAGTCAGTCATATTTTTTTTACAAGCGCCAAATATTACAAGCACCAGGGTGAAAGGAATTAATCTGTTTATTTTGATTTTCATAATGAGGTTTTTTAAAATTTCACATTAATATTGAATCCCATGATCCTGTAAGTAGGATAACTTCCAACCTGAACACCCTGAATGTTTCCTGAACTTGGACCTTCTTCAGGATCGGCATCAGGCAGGTTTTTATGGATGAGCCAAAGATTTCTGCCATAAATTGACAGATCAATACCTTTAATTGGATTATTATTGCCGCTAAACAATTTTTGCGGCAGAGAGTAGGTCAAATTTACCTCTCTCAGTTTTACATAACTGGCATCGTAGATATATCCTTTATTTGGGAAACTATTGTAACCATATCCTCTTAAACCGGTGACTAAGGCATGAGTGGAATTAATTTTTCCATCTTCTGTAACTCCAGGGAAAATAACACCACCACCGTTTGCAGGGAGATCTCTTTTAGGCTTTCCAAGATCATTCAGCCCTGCAGTATTAGCAGTAAGACCAGTTCCCTGGCCATACCATTGGTCAATAGAATACACATCTCCTCCATGTTTAAAGTCAATCAAAAAGCTTAATGAAAAGTTACCGTATGTAAAGCGGTTATTGATACCGCCTGTCCAATCGGGAGTTATATTGCCTATGATGTTATTAGCTGAGGAAGAAATATCATAATAACCATCCCCATTAACGATGGGCTGATGACTCGATGAATCATAGACAAAATCCGTTCCTTTTAATACGCCAAATGGCTGACCAACTACTGCATTTAGAGTTACATTACCCTGGAAAGAACCAAGCAGAATGTTTTTAGTATCCCCGTACAGGCTTAGTACCTTATTATTGATCTTTGTCCAGTTGACACCTAAATTCCAGGTGAAATTTTTTGTTTTAACAGGTACAAGATTCAATGAAAGTTCTACTCCTTTATTTTCTACATTACCGGCGTTTACGATCTGCGTTGTGAAACCTGTTGCACCAGAAATGGTAACCGGAATGATTTGATCAATGGTATTTGTTTTAAAATAGGTCGCATCCAAACCAATCCGGTTTTTGAGCAATGAAAGTTCCAGACCTGCCTCATAACTTTTTGTTCTTTCCGGTTTCAGATCCGGGTTTTTTTCTGTTGATGAGACGGAGAATAAAGGAACTCCTGCAAAAGGAGTTGGTTGTGTATAAGAATTAATAAGGTAATCAAAAGGAGCATCACTACCTACTTCTGCATAATTCACTCTCAGTTTGGCAAAACTCAGCCAATCTGCATCAGGCAATAATTTTGAAAAAACAAAACCGCCGGAAACAGAAGGATAGAAATAAGCATTATTATCTTTTGGAAGGGTGGAAGATTGATCACGGCGGGCCGTTGCATCCAGGATCAGCATTTCTTTATAGGTAAGGGTAATACCTGCAAAAACGCCTCCAACTTCTGTAAGCTCTGAAGTTTCTGCTGGTGATTCAATTGGATTAATAGAATTGGCAAGACTATAAATGCCAGGAACAATCAAACCGCCATTGGTAGAAGCGGCAATAGATTGGTAGTTATCTCTATTCAGGTTTCCACCCAATAAGGCCTTAAAATTCAGGTTGTCTGAAATGTCCTTGTTTACGTTGGCAAGAAAATCATAATTTACTTCCAAAAACCGTTGATCCGTCCTGTTATATCCCGGAATATTTACCGATTCAAAGCCGGTTCTTTCTTCCAACACTCCTGAATAATTATCCAGAGATACGCGCCCCATTAAATTAAGCCAATCGGTAGCTTTATAATTTAAAGTAACATATGAAATATAGCGATATCTGGAATCGGATTCATAATTTTCATAACGAACGTAATAAGGATTATCCCAATAAATCGGGCTTATATCTTCAGGTGGGCCTGACATATTCCAGGTAACATTTTTCCTGTTTCTGAAATAAGCATCTTTAAGCTCTTTAATATCAACATTCATTTCCCACCATTCTCTAAAACTAGCTGCCGGATTCACATCACCATAACCATTACCGTATCTTCCCAATCCTACAACCTGCGAAAAATTGATTGCGCCAGTTGCGGTTAATTTATCGGTGATCTTATAATTAGCTTCCAGATTTATAAGATTTTTGTTGAGTTTACTGTTGGGTAAAATGCCTTTATTATCGGTATGAGTATAACCTAATTTAAATGTGGCACGATCGTCGCCGCCTTCTACAAAAATGCTTGCATTATCAGAAAGCGGATTTTGAAAGAAAGTGGTAGGATCATGGGCAGCAGCAACCCACGGAGTAGCTTTTAAATAATTAGGTGAAGTTGGATCAAATGCGTCCCACTGATACACATTTAAAGCAGGATCGAAATGAGCTCCAAATGAAGCATCTTCAGTTGTAGGAACAACCAGGTCGTCTGTACCATCGCCATTGGCATCAAAATACAAAAAATGTGAATCAGGAGAGGGAGGTGCATCTGAATAAGTATAATAATCCGGGTCATAATAACCAGCGCCATATTCATGTTGGTATTTTATCCAGGTGCTCTTGTCCATTGTACCGGTTGATCCGCCCAAATTCACACTGATACCAAGCCCTTTTCTACCTTTTTTAGTGGTGATAAGGATTACCCCGTTAGAAGCTCTGCTCCCATAAAGAGCAGTGGCAGCAGCTCCTTTTAATACGGTCATTGACTGAACATCATCTGGATTCACATCCGCCCCGGTGTTACCGTAATCATATCCTTCAAAGCCCTGTCTTTGATCAGAAGTATTGTAATTGGAGTTGTTTACGGGCACACCATCTACTACTATCAATGCCTGATTATTACCGGTAATAGATTTATTACCTCTTAAAACAATATTGGTAGAACCACCCAGATTATTATTTTGCTTGATCTCCAGACCCGCAACTTTTCCGGACAACGCATTTGCAAAGTTATCTGTCCGTGTTTTTGTGATCTCTGTATTGGAAACCTGTTGTGCGGCGTAAGGCAGGGTGTTTTTATTACGCTGAATTCCCAACGCAGTTGTAATAGTTACAGTAGCCAATTCTTTGGCATTTGTTTTCAGGGAAGCAGTGACAACATCGTTGACAGGTGATACAATTAACGGTTCAAAACCTGTAGCCGTAATCGTTACTGTTCCGTTTCCCTTCATGTTTAACGTGAAAATACCTTCTCCATTGGCAGTTGTTGCATTTGCGGTTCCAGTTTCGGTGACCGTTGCGAAAGGGACCGCAGCGCCGGAACTATCTTTTACGGTTCCGGTAATTGTATGCGTTTGTGCAAAGGCAAAAGCATTGCAAAGCACAAGCATTGAAAATATTATCAGAAATTTTTTCATGGGCTTTGATTTAAAGTGTTGGAAATAGGTTACTCTTGTAGTGGCAATATTTTTAGTTCTAGCGCTGCAAAAGAATTTTTTCTTTACATTTTTTAGACAATTTTTAATTTTTTAGCTTTTTGTTAAAATTCCCCTAAAAATCTTGCCAAATTTTATTAGTGAGTAGTTCAACTCTTTCTATTTACGAAAAACGCCAAAATGTAGAAGTAAATTCTCTAATGATAAATGAGGAAAATAAAAAAGCCTCTTTTCAGAGGCTCTTTTTGCAGTTCGTTTTGGTAAATATTTTAAATATAAATATTATAAAAGATTGCTTTTCAAATAATCGTTTTGGAATATTTACAAAAGTTCAAAGGGATGATACCGCAGCATACTTATTAAGACAAAAAGATCATTAAAAACGCTGCATTTAAAAAATAGATACTTTCAAGATCTTTTTTATGAAACGTATTTTACCGCTGGTTTATTATTTATATAAAAAGATCTTTTGATAATTACAAAATCTATTAATTATTTTTCTTCATTTAAATTGCAGTTTTTATAACTCATGATATCCATTGCCAGAAAAGAATTACAGCATTTTTTTAGTAGCCTGACAGGTTACATTTCTATAGTTTTATTTTTGGTGGTCAATGCATTGTATCTTTTTATTTTAAAAGACAGCAATATTTTTGACTTCGGATATGCGACGCTAATTTCATTTTTCGGTCTTGCTCCCTGGGTCTTTATTTTTCTGATTCCTGCATTGTCAATGCGAAGTTTTGCAGATGAATTTAAATCCGGAACTTTTGAAACTTTAAAGACAGGGCCGCTCACAAAATGGCAAATCGTTTTGGGAAAATATTTTGCAATAATCACGGTAATAATTATTGCCATCCTTCCAACTTTTCTTTATGTAATTACCATTCATGCCTTATCATCAACGGGTGGAATAGATGGCGGCGCAATCACAGGTTCTTACATTGGTCTGTTTCTTTTAGCGTCCGTTTTTGCAGCCATCAGTGTTTGGTGCTCAAGCCTTACTTCCAATGCGGTTATCGCATTTTTATCAAGTGCATTTTTCTGTGTGATTTTATATTTTGGTTTTGGCGCAATCAGTAAATTGCCTGTGTTTACAGGCAATGCTGACTATTATATTGAAATGCTGGGAATTGATTTTCATTATCAAAGTATCAGCAGAGGAGTGATTGACACCCGGGATATTATTTATTTTATCAGCGTTATTTTTCTTTTCCTTTTTGCTACTCAAAAAAATTTAAATAAAAAATAAGCCATCAAAAATGAGATCTTCTTTAAATAAAAAATGGTGGTGGCTGATTATTATTGTGGCGATGGTACTCATCAATTATTTCGCTTCTGTTTTTCATCAACGGATTGATCTTACCAACGAAAAAAGATTTACCATTTCAACTCCTGTAAAAAAGATTTTAAAGAATATTGATCAGAAAATGGAGATTAATATTTTTTTAAGAGGCGATCTTCCTGCAGGTTTTAAAAAACTATCTGTTTCCGCCCAGGAACTTTTGCAGGAGTTTAAAGAATATTCAAATGGAAATATTCATTACAAAATAATTTCCGCTGATGAAAAAATTCCAGGTACAGAAAGAACTTATGCTGATACACTTTCTTCGCTTGGTATCGTTCCCATCAATTTGAAGGTGCAGTTAAAAGAAGGGGAACAATCTCAATATATTTATCCTGCGGCAACTGTAAATTATCAAAATAAATTGCAGCCGGTAAGTTTATATACCGGATCAAGTTCGTTTATTACTGCTGACGAACTCAATAGTGCAGAGGCTTTGCTTGAATTTAATTTTGCGGATGCAATTGAAAAACTGACAGACAATAAAAAACCAATGATTGCTTATGCTGTTGGAAATGGCGAACCAATTGGCCCAAATGTTTACGATCTTGTAGAAAATGTGTTGAAAAAAAATTATCACCTTTTTATGATGGATCTGGGAAAAGAGCCTCTGATTCCGGATACTTTTAAATTATTAATTGTTGTAAAGCCAACACTCACATTTACAGATGCTGAGAAAATAAAAATTGATCAGTATGTGATGCATGGGGGAAAACTTTTGTGTTTTATTGACAGATTGGATGCGGAAACGGATAGTTTACAAATTAAAAATCAGGTAGTGGCATATGACCGGAATTTGAATTTGCAGGATTTGTTTTTTAAATATGGGGTCCGCATTAACCCTGATCTTTTAATGGATTTGCAATGTGATTTTTTGCCTTTTAGTGTAAATGGGAAAAATCAGTTTGAATTTTTGCATTGGAATTATTTCCCATTATTTGAATCAAAACAAAATTCTGTTATCAATAAAAATTTAGGACTCGTTGCCGGGAGATTTGTGAATACAATTGACACTGTAAGTTCACCAGGAATTAAAAAAACGATTCTGTTAAGTTCATCTCCAAATTCAAGAACGATTGAAACACCAGCTTTGATCAGTGGTGAAGAAAACCGCAATGTTACTGTTGATGCAGCCTTCAACAAATCAAATTTAATCGCAGGAGTTTTGCTGGAAGGGAAATTTAGTTCATTGTTCAGGAACCGTGTGAGCCGGGATGAAATGGATTCTTTAAATTTTTATGGAACCCCTTTTCAATCTGAAAATATCAATGATAATAAAATGATCATTGTTTCTGATGGTGATATTGTTTTGAACCAGGTTTATAAAGGACAGCTTTTGCCGATGGGCGTAAATGCTTATACGATTGGAACTCAATACGAATACCAGTTTGCAAACAGACAGTTCGTCGATAACTGCATAGAATATTTGGTGAACAATGCCAACCTTAGTGAATCGAAGTCTAAAGATTATCAGTTGCGCCTTCTGGATCCAAAAAAGACAAGCGGGCAAAGAAACTTTTGGGAAATATTAAATCTTGTCCTCCCAATATTTCTGATTGTAATTTTCGGCCTCATTTATCAGTGGTGGCGAAAAAGAAAATATACCGTTATATCCAGACACTAATTTTTTCAACTAGCATTTTTGCTCAAATGGAATAAATGGCCTACTTATAATCTGGAATATTTGTTGCTTTACTGTTAACTGTTCTCATAAAATAATCATTCATTATTCATAATTCTTTATTTTACATTTTCTAAGTTTTCAATCTATTTAATAAAAGTTGGAATGACACCTACAGAATGGAGTTACGTAATTTTTGGTATTGTCTTATTTGTTGCTATTGTTTTTGATCTTGGTTTATTAAGCAGGAAAGCTCATTCAATTTCTATGAGACAAGCCTTGTTTCAAACAATCTTTTGGGTGGGATTGGCCCTGGCATTTTTCGTTTTTCTTTGGTTTGAAGACGGGAAAATTATTGCTCTGGAATACATCAGTTCTTACCTGATGGAATGGGGTTTGAGCATTGATAATATTTTTGTTTTCATTCTCATTTTTTCATTTTTCAATATTCCTGAACGGCATGCAAACCGTGTTTTGCTTTTAGGAATTTTGATCGCAATTGTCTTGCGTGTTATTTTTATAACAATCGGAATTGCGCTCATACACCGGTTTTACTGGATCTTATATCTATTCGGTGCATTTCTTGTTTATACAGGATTCAAAATGTTTGTTATAAATACAGAAGAAGAATTTAACCCTGAAGAGAATGCGGTTTATAAGTTTTTGAAAAAAGTTTTGCCACTTTCTCATGATAACAGCAGTGGAAAATTCACACAGATAATTAATGGGAAAACTCATTATACCATGCTTTTCGTGGTGGTGATCATGCTGGCGGCCACTGATATTGTTTTTGCATTGGATTCTATTCCTGCTGTTTTCTCGATCACTCAAAATAAATTGGTGGTCTACACTTCAAATATTTTTGCAGTTTTAGGATTGCGCTCTTTATTTTTCCTGCTGAGAAGTGCTGTTGAAAAATTCAAATATTTAAAAGAAGGAATTGCAATCGTGTTAATTTTTATAGGATTAAAAATGCTGATTTCATTTTTTGAGATTCATGTGCATATTGGCATTTCTCTTTTGGTGATTGTACTTTGCCTCGGAGGTTCTATCTTGTTTTCAATTTATAAAAACCATCAAAACCGTAAAAGATTAAATCGAAATAATTGAACGTAAAGATCCAGTATACGATTAACGAAATTGTACAAATTTGCAAAGGCAAATGGTTGAACAAAAATTTGTCTGATGCTCAGCCGGTCTATCTTTCATTGGACAGCAGAAAAATTATTTATCCTGAATCGACTGTTTTTTTTGCAATTAAAAACAAGCATCGGAACGCTAACTTATTTTTAGAAATCCTTTACAAAAAAGGTGTCAGAAATTTTGTTTCTGATGATGAAAATGTTGACGTTAAAAGTTTCGGCCTGGCGAATTTTATTTTAGTTAAAAACACTGTTTCTGCTCTACATGAATTGGCTGTTTTTCATCGGAATCAATTTTCAAAAAATGAGTTGAAGGTAATTGGAATTACCGGCAGCAATGGAAAAACAATTGTAAAAGAATGGCTGAATCATCTTCTTGAAAATGAATTCTCAATCGTAAGAAGCCCGAAAAGTTTTAACTCTCAAATTGGTGTTCCGCTCAGTGTTTTAAACATTCATTCAACAAATGACCTCGCTATTTTTGAAGCGGGTATTTCTGAAAAAGGAGAGATGAAAAATCTTCAAAAAATCATTCAGCCAGCGATTGGAATTTTTACCAACATTGGAAACGCGCATGATGAGGGATTCAGAGACAGGAACGAAAAAATAAATGAAAAGCTTATTCTCTTTCAGAATGCAGCACATCTAATTTTTTGTTCTGCCGATGAAAATTTGAGAAATAAAATAAAAACGTTTCAGCAGAAAAATAAACGGCTTAAATTATTTTCATGGGGATCAGAAAGCGGTGATCTTTTGCAGGTTAAACAAATAAAGAAAGAAGAATTTTCTTCATCGATTTTGCTCAATTATGGCAGATCGAAACTTAGGATCAGCATTCCGTTTACTGATGATGCCTCTGTCCAGAATGCAATTCATTGCCTTGCTGTTTTAATTATTTTGAATAAAAGAGAAGAAGAAATTCTTCAGCGCTTCAGCACGCTTTATCCAATAGAAATGCGACTTGAGCTAAAAGAAGCTATAAATCACTGCAACGTTATCAACGATAGTTACAGTAACGATTTATACTCTCTTTCCATTGCTCTCGATTTTTTGAATCAACAAAAGCAATATACCGGTCATACCGTTATTCTTTCGGATATTTTGCAATCAGGAATTGAACCTCAAAAATTATATGCTGAAGTGGCATCATTATTAAGACAAAAAAATGTTGATCGTTTTATTGGTATTGGAAATGATATTTTTTCGCAAAGAAATGAATTTTCATTTATTAAAAATGTGGCGTTTTACAAATCATTGGATGAATTTTTAAATAATATTTTTCTTTCTAATTTTCATGATGAAACAATTTTAATTAAAGGAGCCCGGCAATTTGAGTTCGAAAGAATCAGTCATATTCTGGAACAAAAAGTTCATCAGACCGTACTTTCCATTAATCTGAATTCGATCGTCTATAATTTAAAAAAGTATAAAGAGTTGCTGAATCCTTCTACCAAAATAATGGCGATGGTGAAGGCTTTTAGTTATGGCAGCGGAAGTTACGAGATTGCTTCAGTTCTCGAATTTAATAAAGTTGATTATCTGGCTGTAGCCTATGCCGATGAGGGAATTGAACTTCGCAAGGCCGGCATTACACTGCCTGTTATGGTAATGAATATTGATGACACTGTTTTTGATTCGATTTTGAATTACAATCTTGAACCTGAATTGTTTTCGTTTTCTTTGATCAACGATTTTACCGAATACCTAAAGAGAGCTGAAATAGAAAATTATCCCGTTCATTTAAAAATTGATACAGGAATGCACCGGCTTGGTTTTATGGAAAATGAAATAAATTTATTGTGTAAAAAAATTTCCGGAAATCATTTTATAAAAATAAAAAGTGTTTTCTCCCATCTTGCTGCCAGTGAAAATAAAAATGAAGATCCTTTTACCGATTTTCAATTTAATGTTTTCAAAAAATCTTGTTTAAAGATTGAAAAGGCATTAGCCTATTCTTTTGATAAACATATCGACAATACTTCAGGAATCAGTCGCCATACAGATTTGCAGATGAATATGGTGCGTCTTGGTATCGGACTTTACGGAATTGATCCTAATGAAGAAATGCAAAAGAATTTAAAAAATGTTTCAACATTAAAGACGACCATTTCGCAAATAAAAAAAATAAAAGCCGGAGAAACAGTGGGTTACGGACGAATGGGAAAACTGGAAAAAGATAGTGTGATTGCGGTTGTTAGAATAGGATACGCGGATGGATACTCAAGAAGATTAGGGAACGGTGTTGGTAAAATGCTTATAAAAGATAAACTCGCTCCGGTAATTGGAAATGTTTGTATGGATATGACGATGGTGGATATAACAGGAATAAAAGATTTAAAAGAAGGCGATCAAGTGATCGTTTTTGGTGAGGAACTGTCTCTGCAGCAATTAGCAAAATGGGCAGGAACAATTCCTTATGAAATAATGACCGGTATTTCACAGAGAGTGAAAAGAATTTATTTTGAAGAATAAAGCAAGAGCTTTGAAAACAAATTTTGAATCCAGAAAGATGAAAAGGAGAAATATTTTTTTAATTATTTGTCTCATTGTAGTTGCTGACCAAATTCTAAAGATCTATGTAAAAACTCATTTTCATCCGGGCGAACCGCACCCGGTTTTAGGAAATTGGTTTCAATTATATTTTATCGAAAATGAAGGGATGGCTTATGGTTTGAAATTCGGGGGTGGATTTGGGAAAATTGTACTTACTTTATTTCGATTCGCAGCTGTGATTTTTGGTATTTTTTACATTAATAAGATTGTCAAAAAAAAAATTCACACAGGCTATATTATTTGTATAGCATTAGTGTTTGCAGGCGCTTTGGGAAACCTCATCGATAGTATGTTTTACGGATTGATCTTTGACAAAAGTAGTTTTGATACCTATTCAATTGCTAAAATTTTTCCCAAACATGGATATGCTGGTTTTTTGCATGGCAATGTTGTTGACATGCTTTACTTGCCTATTTTTCACATTAATCAATTGCCGGACTGGATCCCTTTTATTGGTGGCAGACCTTTCTCATTCTTCAATTATATTTTTAATATTGCCGATGCGTCCGTTTCTGTAGGAGTGATCCTTATTCTTCTTTTCAGAAGACGTTTTTTTAAAAATTCAGAGGAAGATTCTGAATCCAAACCCTTTGCTGTTAGGGAATAATTAACTAAATCAGATTAACCCCTTAGGCAATTTCATTATCTTTGCTCACAAAATTTTTAAGTGAAAAAGAGAACGGTTTTTTTAATCATTGCCCTAATTGTCATTGCTGATCAGGTTCTTAAAATCTATGTAAAAACACATTTTCACGCCGGAGAAGCGTATCCTGTCTTAGGAAATTGGTTTCAGTTATATTTTATTGAAAATGAGGGAATGGCCTATGGATGGAAATTTGGTGGTGAATTTGGAAAAATGGCGCTTACGCTGTTTCGTTTGGGTGCAGTGATTTTTGGGGTCTTTTACATCAGGAAAATTATTGAAAAAAAATACAATCGCGGCTTTATAATTTGCGTTGGATTGATATTTGCCGGAGCACTGGGAAATTTAATTGACAGCATGTTTTATGGATTGATTTTTACAAACAGTAGCCTGATGCTTTTCAATGTGGCGAAAATCTTTCCCGCAAATGGTTATGCAGGATTCCTTCATGGCAATGTTGTTGACATGCTTTATTTCCCAATCATTCACACCAGGTTGCCGGACTGGGTTCCTTTTTGGGGAGGTCAGTATTTTGATTTTTTTAGTCCGATATTTAATTTGGCGGATGCTTCTATTTCTACAGGCATCATTACTATCTTTATTTTTCAAAAAAGATTTTTTAAAACAACCACTTCAAATATTCCCGTATTAGAAAAGGAAACAGTGGACGAAATACAGATTTCGTAAAAACCCGTTTACCGCAATGAAAACTTTCAAAATGGTTTTATCGGTTTTATTTGGCGCGCTGTTATTGGCTGCCTGCACAAAAGAATACAGTTCTGAAAGCTATTTAGGGCCGAAGGGAAGCTGGGAATTTATGAATGGTACTTCAAAATATTCTGGTAGTTTAAACGAAATCCATCAAAATAGCGGCTTAGGAACGCAATCTGTTTCTGTAAAAGGCAAATCGGATAATGGCAGCCGAATTTTTCAATTAAGCGTATCTACCAGTGAACTGAAACCGGGAACTTATCTGATTTCATTGGGGCAATGTGCTTTCTCTTACACTGACAATTCCGGAAAAACCATTTACCAGGCTAATAAAGATGCAGGAGAATTTACAATAACGATTTTAACTATTGGTACTGAAAAAATTACCGGAACATTTTCAGGAACTGTAATCGATGAATCAAGTAATGCCGTTGAAATTGCCAGTGGAAAGTTTACGGTAGAATAGATATGAATTTCAGATCAAGGCTTTTTCCTTCTTCTTCTCAAATCAGCAGCGGTTTTCTTGTTATTTCAATAACCTTCTTTGCAAAGTAGTTGTGTAGATGAAGCACCCCAATTTTTCTTGTAAATGCGTAAAAAATCTACAAATACGACCAGTTTGATTTAAGTATTAAAATGATCGGCTCTGGCACATTTTTTTATACTTTCTTCATACATCACAATATTGTGGTTTAACTAAAAAAAAAGATCATGCCTACAAAAAAAAATCATGGCCGCGACAACGATCGTAAAGATGAAGACAGAAAGAAATCATCTTCAAGCCGCGAAAGCCAAAGAAGTGAAAGCAATTCACGTTAACATGAAACAAAATGAACTAAAAAAGGTGCTTTTTTTAAGGCACCTTTTTTAGTATTCAGAAAACACATAATTTATTGCTGCGGCAATTCTCCCACCATATTTTTCGGATTTACCCATTCATCAAATTCTTCAGCAGTTACATATCCTAATTTCACTGCCATTTCCTTTAAAGTTGTATTTTCTTTATGTGCTTTTTGGGCAATTTCAGCAGCTTTATAATAACCGATTTTAGGATTTAAAGCTGTTACCAGCATTAAAGAATTGTCAACATGCTTTTTAATATTTTGCTCGATTGGCTCAATTCCTTTTGCACAATTTTCATTAAAACTATTGCAGCCATCCCCCAGCAACCTTGCGGTATGCAAAAAATTATAAATGATCATCGGTTTAAAAACATTCAGCTCAAATTGACCGGAAGCGCCGCCAACACTGATCGCTACATCATTTCCCATTACCTGCGCAGACACCATTGTCAGTGCTTCACATTGAGTCGGATTTACTTTCCCAGGCATAATGGAAGAACCCGGTTCATTCTCAGGAATGCTGATCTCACCAATTCCGCTTCGTGGGCCTGAAGACAACATACGAATATCATTAGCGATTTTCATCAGGCTTACTGCAACTGTTTTTAAAGCTCCATGCGTTTCGACGATCGCGTCATGAGAAGCGAGAGATTCAAATTTGTTTTTAGCAGTACTGAAAGGAAGGCCTGTTAATTCTGCAATTGTCTCTGCAACATTCACCGCATAACCAGGAGGCGTATTAATTCCGGTACCAACGGCAGTCCCGCCAAGAGCCAGCTCACTTAAATGTGGTAAACTATTTTTGATCGCTTTAATTCCATGGTCCAACTGTGAGGCGTATCCGGAAAATTCCTGGCCGAGTGTTAATGGAGTTGCATCCATAAAATGGGTTCTTCCAATTTTCACAATGTGCATGAAATCTTTCGATTTTTGATCAAAAGTTTTTTTCAGATTTTCTATAGCAGGCAAAGTAAGATCATGCAAAATTTTATAAGCTGCGATGTGCATTGCTGTTGGAAAAGTATCATTACTTGATTGTGATTTATTGACATCATCATTTGGGTGCAATGCTTTTTGTTTGTCTGAAAGTTCTCCGCCATTCAACACGTGTCCGCGATAGGCGATTACTTCATTTACATTCATGTTGCTTTGGGTTCCGCTTCCTGTTTGCCAAACTACCAAAGGAAATTCTTTATCTAATTTTCCTGCGAGAATTTCATCACATACTTTGGTTATTAGATCTAATTTTTCTTTTGGTAAAACGCCTGCATCATAATTAGTGATCGCTGCTGCTTTTTTTAAATAGGCAAAGGCCCGGATAATTTCTACGGGCATTCTATTGATGTCCTGTGCTATTTTAAAATTTTCAACACTCCTCTGTGTTTGTGCGCCGTAATATGCACTGGAAGGTACTTTCACTTCTCCCATCGTATCTTTTTCTATTCTGTAATCCATGATTTTTTCTGATTAAGCTTTTAAAACGATACTGCAAATTTAAACCAATAGGAGGGAGGAAAAAACATAAATCGGTTTCTGAAGAGCGATGTTAGTGAATCAGTAAATAAGAACGATTTTGATTTTACTGTTTACAAAAAACAGTGAATGGAAGTTCCGGATTTTTGAGTAGCGGGATTTAAATTTATTTAAAAACCGGTTTTCTTTTTTCTAAAAAAGCAGCAGTGCCTTCTTTTTTATCATCACTTGAGAAAGCACTTCCGAACAAATCGGCTTCTTCATCAAAACCATTTTTTTGTTTATCAAAAAAGGCATTCACGGCAGCAATTACCTTTGAAACGGCAACAGGAGATTTGGTAAGAATAGTATTTAAAATTTCTTTTGTTTTGGGTAGAAGATTTTCAGGAGATTCAACATAATTTATAAGGCCAAGAGCTTTTGCTTCATCAGCACTAATCATAATTCCTGTCATCATCATTTCCATTGCTTTTGCTTTTCCAACTAGTAGGGTTAAACGTTGTGTACCGCCGTAACCCGGAATTAATCCGAGATTCACTTCAGGCTGCCCGAATTTTGCATTCGTGCTTGCCAGTCTGAAATGACAGGCCATTGCTAATTCACACCCGCCACCAAGTGCAAAACCGTTCACAGCCGCTATTACAGGCTTTGGACAATTTTCTATTTTGAAAAAAATCTCCTGCCCTTTTTTTGCAAGTGAAGCGCCTTCATCATCTTGTACTGCAACAAATTCTGCAATATCGGCACCGGCAACAAACGCTTTTTCTCCGGCTCCTGTTATGATCACCGCTTTGATCTCCGTGTCGCTATAAGCTTTGTCCACCGCGCTGCTTAATTCATTTAAAACCGTTTGGTTCAGTGCATTTAATTTATCAGGGCGATTGACAGTGATGGTGAAAATCTTGTTTTCAAGATTTGTAATTAGAGTTGAATACATTAGCCAAAATAAATTTTAAAATTAAAAATCGGAAATTAAAAATTCCTGTTTTGTTTCACCCACTCTTTAATATAATGTACAATTTCAGAAGTGGAAGTGCCGGGCGAAAATAATTTCCCTACACCCATTTCATTTAATTTTTTCATATCATCGGCAGGAATAATCCCGCCGCCAGTGACCAGGACATCATCCATCCCTTTTTCTTTCATTAACGATAGTATTTTCGGAAAGATTGTGTTGTGTGCTCCGGTTAAAATGCTCACGCCGATTGCATCCACATCTTCCTGTAATGCTGCGTTCACAACCATTTCAGGGGTTTGGCGCAAACCCGTATAGATTACTTCCATGCCGGCATCCCGGAGTGAGGTGGCAATAACTTTTGCGCCGCGATCATGTCCGTCAAGTCCGACTTTTGCAACTAAAACACGAATGGGCCTTTGCTTTATGTAAGAACTTTTTTCCGGACTATTTTTTGATTCCTTCAATGAATTCAAATTTTAAAAGTGAAGATTTTTCTTTCTTTTATTTCATTAAAGATAGAGTATGTTCGATTCTTCTGATCGTTTCTTCTTGTCCTAAAACCGAAGAGATTTCAAAAACACCGGGACCAAATTTTCCTCCAACCAACGTAATCCGATAAATGAACATCAGATCACCCGGCTTTAATTTGCCTGCTGCTGCCAGTTCCTTAAAGGCATGTTCAATTTCTGACGGATTCCATGAATTCATCAATGAGTATGTTCTGATTAATTCTAAAAAAAACTGCTTTTTATTTTCATCCCATTTTGGAAGCAGAAGTGAAGTGTCAATTTCAAGAGGAGCAATAAAAAAGAAACTTCCCTGTTGCCAAAAATCGGTTAACGTCGTACATCTATCCTTGATCAGTTCTATAATTTTTTCGTGTTTATTTTCATCTTGAATCATCACTCCATGTTGTTCAAATATTTTTCTGACATCAGGTTTTAATCTTTCTACCGGTGATCTTTTGATCCATTCATGATTGAACCATTTTGCTTTTTCAAAATCAAATTTTGCTCCGTGAGAATGCACCCTGTCCACTGAAAATTTTTGTACCATTTCCTGTAATGTAAAAATTTCCTGCTCAGTTCCGTCATTCCAGCCAAGAAAAGCCAGCATATTGATAAATGCTTCCGGCATAAAGCCAAGCTCTTTAAATCCGGCTACTTTGCCTTTATTCGGATCATCCCATTCCAACGCAAAGACAGGAAATCCCAATCTTTCACCATCTCTTTTACTGAGTTTTCCATTGCCATCAGGCTTTAAAATCAAAGGAAGATGCGCCCATTCGGGCATGTGCTTTTCCCAGCCAAAATATTTCCACAACAATGCATGAACCGGCGCACTGGACAACCATTCTTCACCACGAAATGCATGTGTAATCTTCATTAAATAATCATCTACCACGACGGCAAGATGATACGTCGGCATTCCATCCGCTTTCAACAGGACTTTATCATCCACGCCATCTGTCGGCATTTCAATGTCGCCGCGGATCATATCTTTAAAATGAACATATTCATTGGCCGGCATTTTAATTCTCACAACATGAGGAAAATTGATCTTCAACAACGCTTCTGTTTCTTCTTTTGGCAACACCAAAGAGTTGCGCATATCCAGGCGGTTTTGAAAATCATATTGCACATTATATTTCCCCTGCGCCTTTAATTTTTCCCGCAGGTTTTCGATTTCTTCCGGCGTGTCGAAAGCATAATAAGCATGGCCGGATTCTACCAGTTGCTCTGCATATTCACGTTAAATATTTTTTCTTTCACTTTGCCGGTAAGGCCCATATTCTCCCGGGTGATGAATGCCTTCATCCGGGAGAATGCCACACCAGCTAAGGCAATCCAGAATATATTGCTCAGCGCCTTCTACATATCTTGTCTGATCAGTGTCTTCAATTCTTAACACAAAATCGCCGTCATTTTTCTTTGCAAATAAATAATTATACAATGCGGTTCTAACGCCGCCAAGATGCAATCCACCGGTGGGACTTGGTGCAAATCTTACTCTTACTTTACTCATCTTGCAAAGATAATTGTTTGATTTTATGTTGATTTTTGCAAATGAGAAACGTTTGCATACCCGTGGCCTGTTACTTGTTTCTATAAATTAAATTCTTCCAGTTTTTTATTTTCCATCATGATAATTCTTTTCATCTTCTAATCAGGAATAATTACCTTGCTTTTTTACCAATAGCATTATATTTATTTTCATACACTAATTTATTTTTATGAAATTTCTAAAACTGCTTCCGTTATTTCTTTTGTTTTTTGGTTCATCACTTTTTGCGCAGCAAAATTTGAATGACACCCTCCCTGTTGACCCGCATGTGAAAATAGGAAAGTTGAGTAACGGACTTACTTATTATATCCGGGAAAATAAAAAACCGGAACAAAAAGTAGAATTGCGTCTGGTGGTGAACGCGGGTTCGATTCTTGAAAATGACAACCAGCAAGGATTGGCGCATTTGAGTGAACACATGGCTTTCAACGGAACTACTCATTTTAAAAAAAATGATATCGTTTCTTTTTTACAATCTATCGGTGTCGGCTTTGGCAGCGACCTCAATGCTTATACCAGCTTTAATGAAACCGTGTATATTCTTCCAATTCCCACGGATAAGCCTGGAAATATTGAAAAAGGTTTCCAGATTTTAGAAGACTGGGCGCATAATGTAACGGATAAAGCTGAAGATATTGATGCAGAACGACCCGTCGTACTTGAGGAAAGCCGTTTAGGAAAAGGAGCACAAGACAGGATCAATAAGAAAGTGTACCCTTTGTTATTTGCGGGTTCATTGTATGCAAATCGTCTTCCGATTGGTTTAGATAGTATTGTAAAAAATGCTCCTTATGATGCGTTACGTTCTTTTTATAAAGACTGGTACCGCCCAAATTTGATGGCCGTTATTGTTGTTGGAGATATTGATCCTGCCAAAGCAGAAAATCTTATCAAAAAATATTTTAGTGAAAATAAAAATCCTCAAAATGAAAGGCAAAGAACGGTTGCTGAAGTTCCACCTTATAAAAAAAGCGTTGCTGAAGTAGTTACAGATAAAGAAGCCACGAGTTATGTCTTCCAGGTTCATTATTCTCCTTACAAAATCAATGCTGATGTGACATTGGGAGACTATAAAGATGATTTGGTAAAAAATATTTATTCTGATCTTTTGAATCAGCGCCTTCGGGAATTGACTCAACAGGAAAACCCTCCTTTTGTTTATGCCGCTTGTGGTTTTGGTTCTCAGGCGCGTGGCTACGAATCTTTCCAGGCTTACATCGGCACCGGGAATAGCGATAGTCTCAGAGGCTTAAAAGCGTTTGAAGAAGAATTGGAAAGAGTAAAAAAGTATGGATTTACGAAAGCGGAATTGGAAAGATCAAAAGCGGATATGCTGAATTTTATCGAAAGGGCTTTTAATGAAAAAAATAAAACCGAATCATCAGATTATGCTGAAGAATATATCCGTAATTTTTTGACAAAAGAACCAATCCCCGGCATCGCAAATGAAGAAAAATATTATAAAGAATTGTTGCCTCAAATAATGGTTGAAGATGTAAATGCCATCACCCCTAAATTGAGTCAAAATTCAAATGAATTTATTGCATTAACCGGGCCGGAACCTTCTGCAGGAAAGACTTTGCCAACTGCCGGGGAAATTCTGGCAGCCCGGGATGACGTGTCAAAATTGGACATCAAACCTTATGAAGAAAAAGCGGTTTCAACGTCTTTATTGAATAAAATTCCGGATGCCGGAAAAATAACTTCTACGAAAAATAATTCTGTTTTAGGAACTACCGATTTTGCCTTAAGCAATGGCGTAACCGTTACTCTGAAACATACTGATTTTAAAAACGACCAGGTGCTGGTAACCGCGGTTAGACAGGGCGGAAAAAACAATTATGGATTAGCTGATAAATACAATGCGGAATACATGATACCTGTGATTACCAGCATGGGCGTTGGAAATTTTTCCCCAATTGATTTGAAAAAAGCTTTAAGCGGAAAAACGGTAAGCCTTCATCCAACTTTCGGAATGCTGTCTGAAGGCTTCAGTGGGAGCAGCTCTGTAAAAGATATTGAATCCATGTTGCAATTGGTTTATTTGTATGTTACTTCTCCCCGCGTTGATACCGGATTGTTCAAATCTTTTGTTCAGAAAAATAAAGCGCAGCTTGCTTTTTAAGCGCCAATCCGCAAGTGGTTTTTGTAGATACACTTTTTAAAGCAATGTATCACAACAGCCCAATGGCGCCAATTGCGGTGCCAAAAGCGGAATATTTTGATGCCTTAAGTCTGCAAAGAATTATGCAGATGTATAAAGAAATATTTGCTGATGAAAACGAAATGCACTTCATTTTCACAGGTAGCATTACTGCAAATGAATTGAAACCACTTTTGGAAAAATACATCGCAAGCCTTCCAACCACATCAAAGAAATTTCATTACACCGATAATCAATTGAGGATGGCGAAGGGAAAAGTGGATGTAAATGTGTATAAGGGCAAGGAGCCGAAAGCCTTGATACTGAAGGTTTACAGCGGCGAAGTTCCATATTCGGATGCTTTGGATTTGAAGGCTCAGGCAGTCAGTGAAATTTTAAACATCAGGATTATTGAAGAATTAAGAGAAAAGATTAAGGGGATTTACGGTGGAGGAATTGAAGCTCAGTTTGAAAAAATTCCTTACTCTCACTATACCTTCTTTTTGACTTTGCCATGCGGCCCGGAAAAAGTGGACACACTTTTAAAAGCAGCAAATGCAGAAATTCAAAGTCTCATAAAAAATGGTCCTTCCAAAGAAAATTTAGAAAAAGTGAAGAAGCAATGGAAAGAAAAACACAAGGTGGATATCAAAGAAAACGGGACCTGGCTTTCTGAATTGCAGTCGTTTTATTTCCCGGGAGATAATCCCGATTACTTTATCAACTATGATAAGTATGTAGATGGATTAACTCAAAAAGATATCCAGGATGCGGCGAAATTATTGTTAACAACAAAGAATGTTATTACAGGAATTTTGCGTCCGGAAAGCGCAGGTAAATAATTTTGTTTCACCAATATATTTCAGCGTAGTTTATGAATATTGAAGAACTGAGAGATTATGTTTTATCCTTAAAAGGAGTGGAGGAGGGCTTTCCTTTTGGAGAAGACACACTTGTTTTTAAAGTCAATGAAAAAATCTTTTTACTGGTTTCGTTGTCATCGGTTCCTTTACAATTCAATGTAAAATGTGATCCCGCCCAGGCGATAGAATTACGCGAAGAATATTCGTGCGTTTTACCTGGTTATCACATGAACAAAAAACATTGGAACACGATCATTGTTGAGGGAACATTATCTAAAACTCAATTAAGAGATTTTATAAAAGATTCCTATGAATTAGTAGGAACCAAACCAGGAAAAAGAAAGGGTTAATCTTCAGTATAAAATTGTTTACCGTTTTTTAAAATATTCACAAATCAGCCACCAATCAAAGCGCTTCAGTTAAACTGTGGTTTTTTCATTTACTTTTGGCGCTGATTTTATTTACACTTTTCGTGCTGTATGAAAATTATTGACTGGTATATCATAAAAAAATTCTTCATTACTTTTTTCTTTTGCCTGATTGCACTTACAGTCATTGTTGTAATTGTAGATTTAAGTGAAAAGACAGATGATTTTTCCAAAACCGGCCTTTCTGCAAAACAAATCATCACTCAATATTATTTTGGTTTTCTTCCGCGCATTGATGCAATGCTTTTCCCACTTTTTATTTTTATTTCCGTCATTTTTTTTACATCAAAAATGGCAAACCGTTCAGAAATAATTGCCATCCTTAGTACGGGAATTAGTTTTGGAAGATTCCTGCGTCCATATGTGGTCGGGGGACTTTTATTTACCGGATTTTTGTGGTGGTGTAATCAATATATTCTTCCGCCGGCTAATCAAAAGTGGGCCAACTTTAATTCAAAATATATTGATTTTAATTATGGCGGCTATGTAAATACATCGACGATCAGTAACAAATATTTTAAGCTTGATTCATTTTCGTATGCGGGTATCCGTTACTATGACACAACCAATCGCTCAGGAAGCAATTTTTTTATTCAAAGATTTCACAACACAAACCTGGTTTATAATTTAAGGGCATTAACGATTACATGGGACACCGCCACCAAAAAATGGCGATTAAATAATGTGGTTGAAAGAAGAATAAATGGCCTTCATCAACTGCTAACAGATACACCAACTTTGCAAATGAATTTTAATTTTAAACCCCGTGATTTGCAGCGTGATGAATATATGAAAGATAAATTGACAACACCGGAATTAAATGAATTTATTAAGCTTGAAAAAATTCGTGGCTCCGGAGATGTAAATGCGTTATTACTTGAAAAAAATAATAGGAATGCAAACCCTGTTTCTGTTTTTATATTAACGGTAATCGGCGTCTGTATTGCTTCCCGTAAGATTCGTGGCGGAAGCGGATTTCATTTGGCTATTGGCGTTTTGATTTGTGTGCTCTATATTTTAGTTGGAAGATTTGCTTCTGTTTTTGCATTAAAAGGAAATTTTAATCCGATCATTGCCGCTTGGTTACCTAATCTTGCTTTTGGAATTCTTGCATGGTATTTATACCGGAAAGCATCGAGATAATTTTCTTAAATAATAAACGCATTCATCATATTTCTTTTGTTAAAAACCGGCTCTATGGTTAACTTTAGCGCTGTTGAGGTTTAATTAAAAAACGATCACAATAACAACTATTTTATATTATGGGAGTAATCAAAGACAAATTTAAGGCTAAGGCGGATGTAGTTTCTGCGGAAGTAAAGGACATTGTAAAAAATTATGGTGACAGAATTATTGGCGAAGTAAAGTTATCACAGATTTACCAGGGAATGCGTGGCATTACGGGTTTGGTCACTGAAACATCTCTTCTGGATTCACAGGATGGAATTCGTTTTCGCGGCTACTCTATTCCTGAATTAAAAGAAAAGCTTCCAAGAGCAGAGGGAGGAACCGAACCATTACCGGAAGGCCTGTTTTATTTAATGTTGGTTGGGGATTTGCCAAAAGACGAAGATGCACAACAAATCAGTAATACCTGGCAACGCAGAAGCCATGTTCCTAATTATGTATTTGATACCATAGAGTCTTTACCGGAAAATACACATCCAATGACTCAGTTTGTTGTCGGAATTATGGCACTTCAAACTGAAAGTGTATTTGCGAAAAAGTATGCCGAAGGAATAAGCAAGAAGGATTATTGGTCGCCGATTTTTGATGATGCCATGGACCTGATTGCACGACTTCCAAGAATCGCCGCTTATGTTTATCGCCGGAAATATAAAAACGGAAAACACATACAACCTAATGGCTTGTTGGATTGGGCCGGAAATTTTGCACACATGTTAGGATATGAAGATGAAAGCTTTCATGAACTGATGCGTCTTTATATGACGATACATTCTGATCATGAAGGTGGAAATGTTTCTGCACACACTACGCATTTGGTTGGCTCTGCATTGAGCGATCCTTATCTTGCTTTTGCTGCCGGAATGAATGGATTGGCCGGGCCTTTGCATGGACTTGCAAACCAGGAAGTCATCAAATGGATCTTCGAAATGCAAAAGGAAATTGGCAGCGATCTTCCTTCAAATGAACAGATAGAAAATTATGTAAGAAAGACTTTGTCTGAAGGAAAAGTAGTTCCTGGTTATGGCCATGCCGTGTTAAGGAAAACTGATCCTCGCTTTGAAGCACAAATGGAATTTGGTAAAAAACACATGCCTGATGATAAACTTGTTCAAACGGTTTGGAATATTTACGAAACTGTTCCTCCGATTTTACAATCTATTGCTAAAATAAAGAACCCATGGCCAAATGTAGATGCTCACAGCGGCGCTTTATTGGTTCATTATGGAATGGTGGAATATGAATTTTATACCGTTTTATTTGGTGTTGCAAGATCATTGGGAGTTCTGGCAAGCCTTTGCTGGGACAGGGCTTTAGGCTATCCGTTGGAAAGGCCAAAATCTGTTTCCAATCGTTTGGTAAAACTTTGGCTTGAAGGAAAAGAAGAGATCTGGGGCGATTAAAAATTGTTTTTTTAAAGTGTATTTCAGCTTTATATTTGCGGGCTGAAATGGGGGATTAGCTCATCTGGTAGAGCGCAAGCATGGCATGTTTGAGGTGATCGGTTCGAGTCCGATATCCTCCACTTTTCTTTCTTCATTTTCCTGCTTTTCCTGGAAAAATAAAAAGCACATTCATTATCCCTTTCTTTTCTTTTTCAAATCTTCATTAAACTTTTGGGTCTTCATTTAATCAAAAGATTTTAGAATTATTTTTAAAAGAACCGTTCTTTAATTAGAATTGGAAAAAAATTAAAAGCCATGATAAAAAAATCCTTTGTTGCCCTGCTGATGCTTCTTTCAATGAATGCATTTTCTCAAAAAAAGTTTGACCCGAATTCTGATCATGAAAACTTTTTCAGATTGGGTGCTAAAGCCGGTGTAAATATCAATAAGATCACCGGCCAATCTTATAAATCCGGGTTTAATTACAATTATCTGCTTGGAGGTTTTATGCAGTTTAATTTTTCAAAAACTTTTGGCCTTCAGCCGGAAATTAATTTTGTCCAATCGTCTTCAGAATTTTCTAATGACGCATCTGATGTTTATGACGATCTTTTTAAAATTGGTTCACAAAGAAAAGCAAAACTGGATTATCTGAAAGTGCCGTTGTTATTGAATATTAACGTTGGTCCAAGTAAAAGAGTAAAACTGCAACTAGGGCCCCAGATTGGGGGTTTGCTTAATCAGAATATTGATAGTCTGAAAGAAAACCGTGATATTTTTAAGAAAGGAGACTGGTCTGCAGTCGGTGGACTTTGGCTTCAGCTTCCATTTGTAAATTTCGGTGGCCGGTATGAAATTGGGCTAACTAATCTGAACGATATTGACAAAAGTGAAAAATGGAAAAGCCAGGCATTTACCATTTTTGCCGGATTTACTTTTTAGAACAATTTATTTTCTTATTGCATTTAACCCGTTTAGATAACGGGTTTTTTTTGTACATTCAATCTACCAAACAACAATTTTGATGAACCAGATAGCCATTGAGAATTTATTTGTCATTGATATTGAAACCGTTTCTGAAAAAGAACATTTTCAATTATTGGATGATAATTGGAAAGAATTATGGACCGAAAAAATTAGCAAAAATCTACCGCCAAATACTACCGCGGAAGAGTATTATCCAATGAGAGCCGCTATTCTCGCTGAATTTGCGAAGGTTGCGTGTATCAGTTTCGGTTATTTTAAAAAGGAAAATAATGATTGGCAATTCAGGATAAAATCATTGTGTTCTGAAAATGAAAAAGAATTATTGAACCGGTTTGCAGACACACTCAAACAACTACATGTGAATCACAACTGGATTTTTACAGGGCATAATATCAAGGAATTTGACGTTCCCTTTTTATGCAGAAGAATGCTGATTAATAATATTCCAATTCCTTCTTACATTGATTTTCAAAATATGAAACCGTGGGAAACGCCGGTGCTTGATACTTTGCACCTTTGGCGTTTTGGTGATTATAAACATTATACTTCCCTGAAATTATTAGCTGCTGTTTTAGGAGTTCCTTCTCCAAAAGATGACATTGAGGGAAGCCAGGTGGGGGATGTATATTGGAAAGAAAAAAACCTGGAACGTATTTCTATTTATTGCGAAAAAGATGTTGCCACGGTGGCAAATGTAATTTTGAGATTTAAAGGATTGCCTTTATTAAAAGAGGAACAATTGGTTTTTGTGGATAGAATTAAAAGCGAATAATTTTGCCATTCATTTCATTAATTCTTTTTGAAAAATTGAATTGTAATCAATAAAATGATTTTCGCAATTAACTGATCGTATTCATTTGCTTCAAATTGATTACAAAAAAAACTTAATCAAAACAAAAAGCGATTTCTGTTTTAATGAAACCGCTCTTCAAACTATTATGTATATTTTTTATACTTCAATGTAACTTTCCAGCGGCTCACAGGTACAAATCAAATTTCTGTCACCATAAGTATTATTCACCCTGCTAACCGATGCCCAGAATTTATTCTCTCTCAAATAATCCAGTGGAAATGCGCCTTTGCTTCTTGGATACGAATGATTCCATTCATCTGCTGTAATAACAGCTAAAGTATGCGGCGAATTTTTTAGCACATTATCTTTCTTATCTGCTTCAGCGGTTTCAATACTTTTTATTTCTTCATAAATGCAAATAAGTGCGTCACAAAATTTATCGAGTTCTTGTTTATTTTCACTTTCTGTTGGCTCGACCATAATCGTTCCTGCCACTGGAAAACTGAGTGTTGGCGCATGAAAGCCATAATCCATCAATCTTTTGGCAACATCTTCGGCTTCAATACCGGCGCTGTTTTTAAAAGGACGAAGGTCAACAATAAATTCATGAGCGCATGTTCCCCGTTTTCCGGTAAACAAAATTTTGAAATATTTTTTCAAACGCGCTTTCATATAATTGGCATTCAGAATTGCATATTCTGTTGCTTTCTTCATCCCGCTTTCACCAAGCATTTTTATGTAAGCATAACTGATCAGCAAAATACTTGCTGAGCCATATTGTGCGGCGCTTACAGTTCCTTCATTATTTTTTCCGGGTAAGAAAGGCGCAAGTTTTTCATTCACACAAATTGGTCCCATTCCGGGACCGCCGCCACCATGAGGAATTGCGAACGTTTTGTGCAAATTCAAATGGCAAACATCAGCGCCAATAAACCCCGGCGACGTTAATCCAACCTGCGCGTTCATGTTGGCGCCATCCATGTAAACCAATCCACCATTTTCATGAACGATGTCACAAATCTCTCTGATACCTTCTTCAAAAACTCCATGAGTTGACGGATATGTCACCATCAAACCTGCAAGCGAATCTATATTTTTTTCAGCCTGCAATTTCAAATCTGCAATGTCAATATTTCCCTGCTCATCACATTTGGTTACGACCACTTTAAAGCCCGCCATTACTGCGCTTGCAGGGTTTGTTCCATGTGCAGAAATAGGAATCAGAATTACATTTCTATGAACATTATTTTTACTTTCATGGTATCTTCTTATTGCCATTAATCCCGCAAATTCTCCCTGAGCGCCGCTGTTTGGCTGAAGACTGCATGCGGCAAATCCCGTGATCTTGCAAAGTAAGCTTTCCAAATCCTTTACAATGTAATCATAACCTTCTGTTTGTGTAGAAGGAGCAAACGGATGAATGCGGCTGAAATGTGTCCAACTCACAGGGATCAGTTCTGTAGCGGCATTTAGCTTCATAGTACACGATCCCAGAGCGATCATTGATTGTGTAAGCGAAAGATCTTTATTTTCCAAAGTTTTTAAATAACGCATCATTTCCGTTTCGCTGTGATACTTTTTAAAAACAGGATATTGTAAAAAATCAGAAGTTCTTTGTAAAGATTCAGGAATATTGTCCAGGTCAGTTTCATTATCAAAAGTGACAGCAGAAGTGTCGATATCTTTTGCAGAATTAAAGACACTCAAAATATCCAGTATATCAGATTTATTGCTGCTTTCATCCAAAGAAATAGTAACAAGATTATCAGAAGGAAAATGGAAATTCATTTCATGCGATTGTGATATTTCTTTCAGCTTTTCACAATTATTTATTTTGAAAGTAATGGTATCAAAATAATTTTTGTTCACTAATTCATAACCGCTTCCCTGCAAATATTCTGCAAGAGTCCGGGTTAATAAAGTAATTCTTCCGGCAATTTCTTTTAGGCCTTCCGGGCCATGATAAACTGCATACATTGCTGCCATATTTGCGAGCAAAGCCTGTGCTGTACAAATGTTTGAAGTGGCTTTTTCCCTTCGAATGTGTTGCTCTCTTGTTTGTAACGCCATGCGAAGCGCACGATTATTTTGTGCGTCAACGCTTACACCAATGATCCTTCCCGGAATGTTTCTTTTAAATTCATCTTTTGTTGAAAAGAACGCTGCGTGGGGTCCGCCAAAACCTATCGGCACACCAAAACGCTGTGAAGAACCGATCGCTACATCAGCGCCTAATTCTCCCGGAGGTGTTAATAAAGTCAGCGCCAGTAAGTCACTCGCCATCACAATTTGCGCATTTACCTGGTGTACTTTTTCAATAAAACTTTTGTAATCTTCAACGCTTCCTTCGCTGTTTGGATATTGAACAATTGCACCAAAGTATTTATCATCTAATTGTACCGTTTTATAATCTCCAAAAACCAATTCAATTCCAACAGGTTTTGCCCTTGTAATTAAAATCTCTTTTGTTTGTGCAAATATTTTTTCATCGACAAAAAACTTTCCTGCAGTGATGTGATCGTGGTCTTTATTTTTATGATTGAAAAGCATCGCCATTGCTTCCGCAGCAGCGGTTCCTTCATCAAGTAAACTTGCATTGGCAATTGGCAAAGCTGTTAAGTCGCTTACCGTCGTTTGAAAATTCAACAAACTTTCCAAACGTCCTTGTGCAATTTCAGCCTGGTAAGGCGTGTATTGAGTGTACCATCCCGGATTTTCAAAAAGATTTCTTAGAATAACGGAAGGAGTAATGGTGTCGTAATATCCCTGGCCGATGTATGATTTAAAAACCTTGTTTTTATTAGCGATTTTTTTCAATTCAGTGAGATATTCAAATTCACTGATTGGGCCAGCAATATCCAGTTTTTTTTGTAAACGGATAGCGGGAGGAATGGTTTTATCAATTAATTCATCGAGTGAAGAAACGCCAATGGTGGCAAGCATTTCGTTAGTTTCGGTTTCGTCAGGGCCAATATGTCTTGACGAAAATTCTGACGATTGTTTTTCAAAAAAATTCATAAAAAATTATTGCTTTTTGGTTCACAGTAAACATAAAAAAAAGTGGTTCTTTTTTAGTACTGAAAATGACGGCGCGAAGTTACAATTAGAAATGTTATTAAAAGTTTATGAAAATGAGGAAGTTTTGAAAAAAATCAGGGAGAATAAAAAGGAAAAATAAAAAAAATGAGCCAATACCCATGAAACAAACCCGGCTGATGAATCTTCATCAGCCGGAAAATAGGTTAGTAAAAAGATACTTAAATGATCAGCATTGCATCGCCATAGCTGAAGAAACGATATTTATCTTTGATCGCTTTTTTATATGCGTCCATCATCAGATCGTAGCCTGCAAATGCACATGCCATAATTAACAGGCTTGTTTTTGGCAAATGAAAATTAGTGATCAATGAATCTGCGATATTAAAAGTATAAGGTGGATGAATAAAATGATTTGTCCAGCCTTCAGATGGTTTTAATAATTTTTGTGCAGTGAAAGAGGTTTCCATAGCCCGCATTGTAGTTGTACCAACAGAACAGATCCTGTGACCGGTTTCCTTTGCTTTATTTACAATTTTACATGCTTCTTCATCTATGCGATAATATTCAGCATCCATTTTATGCTTGCTCAGATCTTCCACTTCTATAGGTCTGAAAGTTCCCAATCCGGTATGCAAAGTAACTTCTGCAAACTTTACACCCTGGATTTCCAGACGTTTGATCAGTTCGGGACTGAAGTGCAAGCCTGCAGTCGGCGCTGCAACAGCACCTTCATGTTTTGCATAAACGGTTTGATATCTTTCACGATCTTCCTCGTCCGGCTTACGTTTAATGTATTTTGGTAAAGGAGTTTCGCCCATGAAATACAACATTTTTCTGAAGTCTTCTTCATTACCATCCCAGAGAAACCGGATGGTTCTTCCGCGGCTGGTTGTGTTGTCAATCACTTCAGCTACCAGCTCATCATTCTCTCCAAAATATAATTTATTGCCTACTCTTATTTTTCGTGCAGGATCCACGATTACATCCCAGAGGCGATTTTGCCTATGCAATTCTCTTAATAGAAAAACCTCAATCTTGGCGCCGGTTTTTTCTTTTCGGCCATACATTCTTGCCGGAAAAACTTTTGTATTGTTTACTACAAATACATCTTTGTCGTCGTAGTAATCAAGAATGTCTTTAAAATGTTTGTTTTCGATTTTTCCGGTGGCCCTTTCGATAACCATCAATCTGCTGTCTTCTCTTCTTTTGGTAGGATTTTGTGCTATAAGATTAAGAGGGAGGTCAAATTTAAATTGACTTAATTTCATGTACAATTATTGTTTTAAAAGTTAATTGACATGCCATTTACTGATTTTCAGAGATATATGCCAAATCCGTTTTGGCCATTTATCATGTTACGGCATGATTTTTTAAGGCTGCAAAGTTACGATCAATAATTGATTTCCGGAATAGTTTTTTTGTTAAGAATTTTCGTATCATTTTACAATAAAATCTGAAAGTTGTGAACAATTTTTTTTGAATTAAAAAAGGATAATTTTATTGTATGCTCTATCTGAAAAAAACACCCTGGCTCTTAAAGAAATTATTTCCTGAACGTATCTGGGAAATAAAAACAGATGAAAAAATTCTGTATTTTACTTTTGATGATGGGCCGCATCCTGAGGCGAGTTTATTTGTGCTTGAAGAATTAGAAAAATATAATGCAAAAGGCACTTTTTTTTGTATTGGTAAAAACGTAAAGGAGTATTTTGCGGTTTATGAACAGATTATCAATGAAGGTCACAAAACCGGCAACCATACCTTTCATCATTTAAATGGATGGAAAACGGACGATAAAAAATATATTGATGATATCGCCGAAGCGGCAAAAGTGATCGACAGCAATCTTTTCAGGCCGCCTTATGGAAGAATTACAAAGTTTCAGATCAAGGCGATCAGCGGAGAAAGGCTCCATTTAAAAACAATTATGTGGGATGTTCTCAGCGGTGATTTTGACTCCGAAGTTTCCGGGGAAAATTGTTATTTGAATGTGATCAATAATGCAAAACCGGGCTCAATAGTTGTTTTTCATGACAGTGCTAAATCTTTTGCTCTGTTGCAATATGCACTTCCACGGATTTTAAAATATTATTCTGAGAAGGATTTTCAATTCAAAGTTTTGCCAAATCAATTTTGATAAAAATTGGGCCTGAGTAGATACTCAAGCCCGTTTTTAATCCGTACCCTATGAAAACTGCCGTGAAGTTAATAATTATTTAACAAATCATCAACATTTTTTTAATATTCTAAAAAAACTTCGTAAAGGTATTTTTACCGAAGCTTTTCATTCTTTTATTTTTAAAATTGATTGCAAAATTATATTCCTTTGCGGCATGAAGCTGATTGATACGCATACACATCTGTACGTTGAAGAATTTAAAGAAGACATTAATGAGGTTCTGGAAAGAGCATTAGCAGAAGGAGTTGAAAAATTTTATTTGCCAGCAATTGACAGCACAGAAACGGAAGCTTTGCTTCAGTTAGAAGAAAAATTTCCGGAAAAGATGTTCGCAATGGCCGGATTGCATCCGTGTTCTGTAAAAGAAAATTTTAAAGTAGAACTGGCCAAAATTGAAGGACAATTGGCCGAAAGAGAATTTGCCGCCATAGGTGAAACAGGTTTGGATTTTTATTGGGATACTACTTTTAAAAAAGAGCAGTTTGAAAGTTTGCATATTCATGCACAATGGGCGATTCAATATAGAAAGCCACTGGTGATTCACACACGGAATTCAATGGATGAAACGATCCGCTTCGTAAAGGAATACAAAGGGGAAAGCCTGTATGGGATTTTTCATTGTTTCAGTGGCAATCTGCAAAACGCAAAAGATATTATTGATTCAGGATTTCTTTTAGGAATTGGAGGGGTTCTCACTTTTAAAAATTCCGGCCTTGCCGATATTGTCAAAGAAATTGACCTGAAATATTTAGTTCTCGAAACGGATTCCCCTTATTTAGCACCAGCGCCGTTCCGGGGAAAGAGAAATGAAAGCAGTTACTTAAAATATATTGTTCAAAAACTGGCTGAAATAAAAAATGTTTCGACAGAAGAAGTGGCGCTTCAAACTACCAAAAATGCGGAAGAAGTTTTTGATAAAAAATAAGAAATAGGGAACCAAATCCGTTTACTTTTATTATACTTACTTAACAAGAAGATATTCTTTGAATCTCAATTTGTAGTTTAAATTTGCATTCATAAATCTCCCCCGAAAACTATCAAAACCCTTTTTCCATACCTGCCTTTGTTTCTTTTTCTACTGATGATTTCTTCAGAAATTCATGCGCAGGAACGCGTCATTACAGGAGTAATTATTGACGCTCAATCAAAACTTCCTTTAGTTTCATGCAGCGTTTATTCACTTACAACAGGAAACGGAGTTATTACTGATGAGAACGGTAAATACAGAATTACTATTGGTAATAAGACCGATTCAATTGGTATTTCAATGGTTGGATATCAACCCGTTTCCAAAGCGGTTTCAAAAAATCATTTTCAACAAATTAATTTTGAAGCAGAGCCATTGATGACTTCGATGAAGACTGTAGTTATTGAATTAAAATCAAAATATTCCAGGGCACAGACACTGATAAAGAAAGTAATTAAAAATAAAGGTGAGAACAACGTCTTTAATAATCAATCTTATCAAAGTAAAGTTTATGATAAAATAGAGATTGATTTAAAGAATCTTCCTGAAAAGTTGCAAAAAAATGTGTTATTAAAGCCTCTACTCTTTGCTTTAAAATACCAGGATACAACAGCCGACAATCAAAAAATTCTGCCGGTTTATTTATCAGAGAGCAATTCTAATTTTTATTATAAGAAAAATCCTGAGAAAGAAAGATATGATTATACGGCAATAAAAAGTTCGGGAATCAGCAATAAAACAATTCTCGCTTATCTCGATCAGCTTTATAAAAAAGTAAATGTTTATGACAATAATATCCGGATAGCAAACATCAATTTTATAAGTCCCGTTTCTGAAAATGCTCTAAACTATTACAATTATCAAATCGTTGATACACTTTTTTTTCAAGATCATCGTTGCATTCAAGTCCGGTTCGAACCGAAACAATTTGGCAGCAACACTTTCAGAGGTTATGTGTGGATAGCAGATACAGCTTATGCGATCAAATCAATCGTAATGCATATTGATAAAAATGCCAACATTAATTTTGTAAATAAGTTTGAGATCTCACAAACTTTTGAAGGGAATGATCAGAACCAATTCTTCCCTCAAAAGAATATTTTGTATGCTGATATTTCACTTCCTGAATTAAAAAAAGCCGGAGCCATCATAAAAAAAACAACCTTATTTGAAGATGGAATCATAAATAATAATTCGATAGATACTGCTTTCAATAAAAAAAAGGAGATCATTTCTTTCTCTTCTTCGGATACTGCAAATTGGAATGAGAAAAGGTTTGAGCCGTTGACTAAGTCAGAAAATTCGATTTATCAATTAATGGATACTTTAAACAAAATGGCGGTTGTGGCGACTTACAAAAAAATTCTTTCTGCAATCGGTACCGGTTATTTTACCGCCGGCCCGGTTGATATTGGAAACTTGTATTCGACCTTTACCAATAATTATATTGAAGGAAACCGTTTTGATTTTGGATTAGAAACGAACCCTGCATTTAATGAAAATCTTCAACTAAGGGGTTACGCAGGATTGGCTACAAAAGATAAGCAGATAAAGTATTTGGCTGCATCAAAATTTGTACTGTCAAGAAACAGATGGAGCACATTTGAGATTTTGTTTTCAAATGATATTTCTTCCTCGTATGAACATGCAGATGAACTGGATCAGAACTCAGTTTTTGCTTCTTTTTTAAGAAGAGTAAATTATACACAGATCAGATTACTGAACAGAAGAGATGCCGGAATTACTTATAAAAAATATTTTGATAATGGAATTTCAATTGGTACTTCATTGAAGCACAGCGCGCTTACTCCATTTTTTAATGTTTATTACACTTACAATAATTTTCAACCTTACATTCAAACAAAACCCGGTATCAATAAAGATTACACAGTAAATGAAGCAGCTGTTTCTTTCCGGTATGCTTATAAAGAAAAGTTTATTACCGGGCATTATGTACGTGAAAGTTTGGGAAGTAATTATCCAGTCGTTACTCTTAATTATACGAAAGGAATTAAGGCAGATGGGGGATTTTTAAAAAGTGATTTTGATTATAATAAATGGGAATTAAACATTCAGCAGGATTTTACAGATGGGCGAATCGGCCAATTGTCTTACACAATCGATGCAGGATTAGTGAGTGGAGTTTTGCCGGTTGTTTTATTGGATGTTCAAAAAGGGAATGACACTTATTATTACAACAAATATGCTTTTAACAACATGAATCGCTACGAGTTTGCAACAGATAAATATATAAGTCTTTCTGCCGAACAAACTTTTGGAAGTTTTCCTTTCAAATATATTCCGGTTATAAAAAAATTGAAATGGAGATCGTTGGTCACTTTTAGAAGTGTCTTTGGTGGAATGTCTGAAGCCAATAAAATTGCAAACGGATATTATGATCCTATAATCAATTATCATTTTACAATTCCTGATAGAAAACCTTACATGGAAATTGGTTTTGGGATCAATAACATTTTTCACCTGATAAGAATTGATGCGGTTTGGCGATTAAATTACCTGGAAAATCCCAACATTTCCAAATTTGGAATAAAGGGAAGTATCGAATTGCAGTTTTAAAATAATGATTCAACGGCATATAAATTGCTGTTAGAGATCAGATTCAGTTTTAATAAATTTCCCAAAAAAAAAATTTTTAATATTGCAATCACCTATTTTTAAATAAATCTTTAAAGAAGAAGTTTGATTACTGTCAGCGAAACAATTAAAGGTTTAAACTGTAACATGGAGCCACACTCAATTACACATCCTAAAAAACTGAAGCAACTCGCGGCCACTGCTATTTGCGGAAATGATATCACTTCCTCCTGCCTGTATGTCTCTGCATTATGCATCGTTTATGCAGGCCAATATGCATTTATCGCGCTGCTGATCGTTGGTTTGGTTTTATTTTTTTTTAGAAAAATATATGGGGAAGCTGTTGGCGCATTACCATTAAATGGTGGCGCCTATAATATTCTTCTCAATACAACCAGCAAAGGAAATGCTTCGCTGGCTGCGTGTTTGACGATTCTTTCATATATGGCTACTGCAGTACTTTCTGCTTCAGAAGCAATGAACTATTTGCACAGCGTTTTTCCTGTTTTTCCTGTGATCATTGCCACAATGGTTTTGCTTACGATTTTTTTATTTCTTACGATAGGTGGCATCAGTGAATCGGCAACAGTTTCAACCGTTATTTTCATTATCCATCTTGCTGTCTTGTTGATCCTTATTTGTAGTGCCATTTATTTCGTAATGGTAAATGGAATTGAAATTGCGAAAATCAATTTCCATTCGCCCTTAAAAGGAAGTGTATCGAATGCGATATTTCTGGGATTCAGTACTGCAATGCTTGGTATCACCGGCTTTGAAACTTCAGCTAATTTTATTGAAGAGCAAAAACCGGGAGTATTTCCAAAAACATTGCGGAACATGTGGATTCTTGTAATGATCATTAATCCGGTTATTGCTTTGCTTGCTGTATCTATTATGCCGCTTGATATGGTTGCCGGACATGAATCTGCCTTCCTTTCCTTTATGGGAAATCAAACTTCCGGTTCATGGCTTGCTTTGATCGTTTCTCTGGATGCAGCGCTGGTATTGAGTGGTGCAGTTTTAACGGCTTTCATCGGAGTGAATGGTTTGATGAAACGTATGACGCTCGACAGGATTTTTCCTCAGGCATTGTTGAAAGAAAATTCTCGCGGAAGTTCACCAAGAATTTTGATCGTATTTTATATTTTATGTTTCTCCATATTGTTTATCACTGCGGGAGAATTGGCGCCATTGGCAGGTGTTTATACAATTTCATTCTTATCAGTAATGGCATTTTTTGGTTTTGGAAATTTGCTTTTAAAAATTAAACGCGCAAGATTGCCACGTCCGGAATATGCGACGCCTTTTATGGTTTTTCTTGGCATTCTGGGAATTTTAATTGCTTTATATGGAAATGTAAAATTGCACCCTGATTATCTTGTGGTTTTTCTTCAATATTTCATTCCTGCAATTTTGATTATTTATTTGTTTTTGAAAAGAAAAGTGGTCATTCATTATTTGCTTCTTTACGCAAATTCTGTATTCGATAAAATTCAGCGGGCATCTGTTTTCAGCCGGTTTCATCTTACAAAAGAAATGAGGAAATTAAACAAGCAGCCTTTTGTTTATTTTACCAAAGGTGATAATATCGCGATCCTAAATAAAGTAATTCAATACGTTCAGGAAAATGAGATTACGCAAAAATTAAAGATTGTAACGGTATTACAAAAAGAACAAAAATTAAATAAAACATTTGAACGCGATTTCCAGGCATTGGACAGAGCTTATCCGGATATCAAAATTGAATACATCCAGATTCCGGGTATTTTTGGCCCTGAAATAATTGATAAACTGAGTGAGGAATGGAATATTCCTCACAACTTTATGTTCATTGGATCACCAAGCGACCGTTTCCCACACAGGCTTTCAGATTTAGGTGGAGTAAGATTGATTATTTAATTCATGGTTCTTTCATTGTTTGGAGCAACCAACTGCGAACTAAGAGCTACAAACTATAAAGACGGATGATTTTTTAAGATCAATTCATAAAAATCGGTTCTCCTGTCTTTTAAATTTCGAACACTTCCGCGCTCATGCAAATCATAAAGCAATGAAAGATCTACATCAGCAATTAAAATCATTTCTGTGTTTGCTGTTGCTTCACTTTTAATTCCGTTGGATGGAAATGCAAAATCGCAAGGTGTAAAAACAGCCGATTGAGAATACTGAATATCCATATTTTCCACCTTGGGGAGATTACCAATACAACCCGTGATCGCAACAAAACATTCGTTTTCGACCGCTCTTGCCTGCGCACAATAACGAACACGGTTATACGCATTTTGGGTATCGGTTAAAAATGGAACAAACAAAATTTGCATTCCCTGGTCTGCGAGTAATCTTGACAGTTCCGGAAACTCGACATCATAACAAATCAGGATCCCAATTTTGCCAGCATCAGTATCAAAAATGTTCAAAGTATTACCACCGTTAATTCCCCAGAATTTTGATTCGTCAGGTGTGATATGAATTTTTTCATACTGATCAATGTTCCCATTTCTGTGGCATAAAAAACCAATATTTCTCAAACTATCTCCTTCAATGCTTGGCACACTTCCCGTGATAATATTTACATTGTATTTTATCGCGAGCTCACGAAAGCGTTTTCTGAAATCAGGGGTATATTTTGCCAGAGAGCGCATCGCCTCTGCTTCTGACAAGTCGTTGAATTCTGCCAGCAGGGGGCCGTTGAAAAGTTCAGGCAACAAAGCAAAATCACTTTTGTAAGCGGAAATAGAATCAATGAAAAATTCAACCTGTGCAAACATTTCATCCATGTTTTTATAAGGCCGCATTTGCCATTGGATTAATCCTAAGCGCACATAAGTTTTTGAATTGAACAATGTTTTTTCTTCCCTGGTATAATAGACGTTGTCCCATTGCAACAATGTCGCGAATTCCTTGCTTTGCGCGTCTTCAGGCATATAATTTTTCAATACTTTTTTTACATGAAAATCATTTGCAAGCTGGAATGAAAGTACCGGATCATAGATTTCTTTACGCTTCACTTTTTGAATATATTCTTTTGGCGAAAGAGTATCCGCATATTTATAATATTCAGGAATTCTTCCTCCAAAAATAATTGCCTGGAGATTTAACTGTTCGCACAATTCTTTCCGTGCATCATATAAACGCCGTCCCAATCGTAGCCCGCGATAATCAGGATGAATAAAAATTTCAATTCCATAAAGTACATTTCCATTTTCGGGATCATGCGTATTGAATGTATAATTGCCGGTAATTTGTTTATAAGTATGCGAATCGCCGAAGCGGTTGTAATCAACAATGATAGAAAGCGCGCAACCAACGACCATTCCATCAACCTTAATTACAATTTGTCCTTGTGGAAATTTGTTGATCAGTTTATTGATGGTTTCCAAAGTCCAGTAATTTCCATTCCATCGCGGATAAGCGGCTTTCATCGCTTCTAATAGTTGCTGAAAATCTTCAATCTTTAATGTTGCTATTTCAATTTGTTTCATCAAAAATATTTATTGCAAAAAAGGGTTTTAAGGTTGCCATCTTTTGAAAAAGTCGGAAATCTTAAAGCCGTACAATCACATGATTAATGCCAAATTAATTTTATTGGTTTTCGGAATTTTTAATGATTACCGGTGAACCTTCTTTATTTCCCTGTGTTTCTGCAAGCGTTTTCATAAATGGTTTTAAAAAATCAATTGGAATCGGGAAGATAGTGGTTGAATTATTTTCGGTGGCTATTTCGCGTAATGTTTGTAAATAGCGCAATGTCAGAGCGCTTGGCTGTTCGCTTAAAATTTGTGCTGCATCACTCAAACGCTGCGAAGCCTGGAACTCACCTTCTGCCGAAATAACTTTTGCTCTTCTTTCTCTTTCGGCTTCTGCTTGTTTTGCCATTGCACGCTGCATTTCCTGCGGAAGATCAATTTGTTTCACTTCGACATGAGTTACTTTCACCCCCCATGGTTCTGTTTGCAGATCAATGATCTGCTGCAATTTTACATTGATCTTTTCTCTCTGCGAAAGAAGTTCGTCCAGTTCTGATTGGCCTAAAACACTTCGTAAAGTTGTTTGAGAAAGTTGTGATGTTCCCACCAGATAATTTTCAATTTCGATGATTGCTTTTTGCGGATCAATAACTCTGAAATAGATGACTGCGTTCACTTTTATGGAAACGTTATCCTGTGTGATCACATCCTGTGGTGGTACATCCATCACCACGGTTCGCAAACTTACTTTCACCATTTTATCAATGACCGGAATCAGAAGAATTAAGCCGGGGCCTTTTGCACCATTGTCTAAAACCCGTCCCAAACGAAAGATGACACCACGTTCATATTCGCGCAGAATCCGGATTGAACTGGCGAGTATGTAAAGAATAATAATAATGATTATGATGAGCGGAAGTCCGATTGGAAATTGTTGCATGTTTATTTTGTTTTAGTTGATAAAAAAAATTATTTTTCTTTTAAGCAGATTCATTTTTTTGTGTGACGTATAAAGTAAGACCTTTTATTTCTTTTATAATTACTTTTTCATTTTCATTTATTTTTCCTGATAGAGAAATGGCGTTCCATGTTTCACCCAACAGTCGCACTTGCCCTGAAAGATCAAGTGTGCCAAGTGTTTCAGCGGTTTTTCCGATCAATGCATTTGAACCAGAAACTGGTTTCGCTCTTTGAGCTCTTAATCCCATTGTGATTAAAAAAAGAAAAAATAAAGCCGAAAAAGCAGTAACAGAAATAATCACGCTCCATGATAGGGAAACATAATTTTCGATAGGTCTGGTCCGGAATAAGATCATCGATCCAAGCAAAACAGAGATTGTTCCACCAATGGCTAATAACCCATGACTGATCACTTTTATTTCCAGTAAATAAAGAATTATTCCAAAAATTATCAGCGCCAGGCCTGCATAATTTACAGGCATGGAACTCATGGAATAAAATGCAAGGATCAAACAAATCACACCAATGATTCCCGGGAAAATTGCGCCTGGACTGAACAATTCAAAAAGCAATCCGTAAAATCCAAGCATCATGATGATGTAAGAAATATTCGGATCGCTTAACCGGCTCAACACTTTTTGAAAGAACCCCATTTCCAAAGATTCAACAATGGCGTTTTTGGTGTGCAAAATTTCAGAACCATTATTTAATTCTACTTGCTTTCCATCCACTTTATTCAGTAAATCTTTTTGATCATTTGCAACAATGTTTATCACATTTTTTTCAAGTGCTTCTTCTTCAGTTAGTGAAACACTATTTCTCACAGCGTCTTCAGCCCATTGAATATTACGGCCTCTTTTTTCGGCAATCGTTCTGATAAAAGCGGATGCATCATTGATGATTTTTTCATTCATTACGGCGTCCGATTTTCCATTCATATCAACAGGATGAGCCGCACCAATATTGGTTCCCGGCGCCATAGCCGCAATATTTGCAGACAAAGTTATAAACGTTCCGGCAGAGCCTGCATGAGCGCCGGTTGGGGAAACATAAACGATCACAGCAACTTTGGATTGCATGATTTTCGTCACGATTTCTCTTGTAGAAGTGAGCAAACCACCGGGGGTATTTAAATTGATGACGAGACATTCCGCATTTTCTTTCACTGCTTTTTCAATTCCCTGGTCAATAAATTCTGCTGTCGAAGGATTAATGCCATCGTTGATGGTGATAGAAATTACCTTTTGCGTAAACGAAATTGATGGAAATAAAAATAAAACCGCTAAAAAAAGAAATAATCGTTTTGCAAGCGATTGATTTACAAAGATCTTATGAAGCTTTGGTTCCATAGTCGTAATATACGGAAAGGAAAGTTATTCGCAAAAAGAAGTTGGGTTTAATGAATTATTTTTAAGTTAAAGAATCATGGTTGATAATTTTCATATGTTTTTTGGGCAATTGCCAGGATCGATAACTGCTCATGCATATTGAGTAAATCAGGAATAAACAAATTTACAGATGAAACTTATAAGATTATTTAAAAGAAGGCAAGTATATACATAATGGGCGAAGGGATAAAAGAGAGTTATTTTTTATAATTTTTAAAATAAAATGAAGTGCAACCGAGATAAGCGCCCAAATTAAAATGTATAGCAGTACTTTGTGATAGTAGATGGTGTCTTGAGTAAAATATTTTTTGTTCGGGTACCGGGTCACCATAATAATTAATTGAATATGCAGGGCTAAAGAACAAGCAAATACAAACAATACCGATGATAAACAAACTAGGAGCTATTATATTTTTCATTTCTCCAAAGTTTTCTTTTCTTCTTTATTCTTCTTTACAACTTTAAAAACATCTGTAAACGTTCCTTATTTTCGATTCAGGAGAGTTTTGCCCTGTTTGAGCTTGTTCCATATTTATAAATCATTTATTGTCGAACCAAAAAGCTTTAATCAGATTAGTATTGATAAACTTAATAAGCAGAATAAAAACTGTCCTGAAAAAAAAGGTCCTGGAAATGCTAGATAATCTTGATACCCCAATTCCTGAATAAAATTAAAGCCTCTTAATTGAGCTTTTTAAAAGTTAAAAAAATGACATAATCAAAAATATTATGTAATTAAGTTAAATGTATTTTTTTGGGTGTTTGGTTTATCTACATTTGCGCTTCGATCCATAAATTACAGCGCCTACTAACTATAAGAACGGTTTAATTTTTGCAATATCTTTTGCAATATCCATTTTGAATTATCGTTTTAAAGAATAAAAACTTAGTGAATGAACAGCAAAATTATTATATCACCATCTGATAAAAAAGCTATTGAATTTGTAAAATCTTTGAAAGAAAAGAAAGCACAAATACAAAAGCATTTTGCTCAAAAGAAACTATCTTCTTTAAAAGTAAATTTTCAGAGTAAGGAAATAAAATAAATGATTTTCCGGATTACCGACTACTACAGCTATGAGTTCATAGAAGAAGAAGGTGTATAGCTCCACTTCACTACCAAAACAGGAACTGAATACCGTGTTTATTTTTACCCTATAAGCGAATATGTAGATTTGATTAAGGAAGGTTCCATATTATATAAATACGGTTACCATTTCGGATTCACAAAAATAGGAGAGGATGAATTTAAGAAAGAACCATTTGACCCCAGAATCAAAAACACTATTATTAGAATTATTAAAAAGTTTTATTCGATTGAAGATAGCAAATCTCTACTGGTTTTCCAATGTAGCGATATTGATGGGAAAGAAAATAAGTTAAAAAGGGCTAAGAGATTTAATATGTGGTTCGACTTATCTGATCCAGATCATTTTTTTGCTAAAAAGAATGAAGAGGTTGAGGTTAATAACATAAACGAAAATGGAGAACTCACCACTGAAAAGGAATACCTAAGTCTAATCATAAAGACTGATAATCATCTTATTGATGAAGCTAATAATGAATTTAGGGAATTTAAAGAACTGCTTAGCCAATTAAAAGTTACTGCAAATCATATCTGATATTTCCGCTTCGCCCATTATGTATATAGTTGCCTAAAAGAAAGAATCGAAATAATGAGTGCCGTGAATTTATTTCTCCTTTCTAAATTATTTCTGAATAATTAGGATTGGCCTCAAAGAGTTGCCCCAGAACGCGGGAAGAATATATGGGCAAAATTTCCTTTTACTATTTATTATTTGGAAAACTATTATGGGTATTTAAAGCGAATATATATATGGGTAGCGCCGTTTACTTCAACTTTATTTTCAACAGCTTCTTCCATTGCTGGTAAAGTTGTTCATACAATTCAACATTCGATGGTTCATATTTTTGGATCGGTTTAAATTTCGTATAGGCATTACCGTATGATTTATAAATTCCAGCACCAATTCCGGCTCCCAAAGCCGCTCCTACGCTACCATCGTTTTCATATAATTCAACAGCAACTCCGGTTGCATTCACAAATGATTGAATGAACACATTGCTTAAAAATAAATTGGCTTTACCTGCCCGGATGATGGTTGGATGCAAATTATTTTCTCTCATGATGTCAAGGCCATAACGGAATGCAAATGCAATTCCTTCCTGGACAGCACGAAAAATATGCGCTTTGGTGTGCTTGTTCAAATCAATATTTTCTATTTGGGCACCGATGATATTATTTTGCAACATGCGCTCTGCGCCATTTCCAAAAGGCAAAATAAATAATCCATCACTTCCTGGTTTTATAGTTGCGGCCAATTGATCCATTTCACTATAAGATAAATTTTCACCATAAACTTTTCTTGCCCAGTTATACATAATTGCCGCTCCGTTGATGCAAAGCAAAACGCCTATTCGTTTTTTTTCAGTGGTGTGATTTACATGAACAAAACTATTTACCCTTGAAAATTTGTCTGCAAATAATTTATCTGTTACTGCGTAAATAACGCCTGAAGTGCCGGCGTTGGCAGCAACTTCGCCTGGTTCAAGCACATTTAACGATAAGGCATTATTCGGCTGGTCTCCCGCTTTATATGTTACCGGAATATTTTCGGGCAGGCCTAACCTTTGGGCTACTTCAGCAGATACTGTTCCATGAGAAGAAAACAATTCCCGCACCTTTGGAATAAAAGAATTATCAAAACCAAAAGCATTCATTACATCTTCTGAAATTTTATCTTTTTTAAAATCCCAAAAGATTCCTTCTGATAATGCGGAAGATGTTATGCTAATTTCTCCGGTTAATTTCATCGCAATAAAATCTCCTGGCAACATGATCTTATCAACCTGTTTATAAATTTCAGGTTCGTTCTCTTTTACCCATCCAAGCTTTGATGCGGTGAAATTTCCGGGAGAATTTAAGAGGCAGGAAGAACATCTTCCCTCACCGATTTTTTCCAAAGCGTTCTCTCCGATTTCAACTGCCCGGCTATCACACCAGATGATGGCATCTCTTAAAACCTTTTGTTGGTTATCTACTAAAACGAGTCCATGCATTTGATAAGAAACTCCTATCGCTGCAATATTTTTGGGATCAATTTTTTTGCTTTCGATTAATTTATGTATCGCTTGAACAGTGCATTGCCACCACATTTCAGGATCCTGCTCTGCCCAGCCGGATTGCAAGGAAGTGATCGGATTTTCACTTTCGGGATATTGTGTGCTTGCAACAGATAGTTGTGTTTCTGCATCTACTGCTGAAACTTTTATAAATGAAGTTCCGATATCAATTCCTAATAACAGCATGAATTATTTTTTACAGTTAATTTTCGTTTTTCAAATTTTGACTTACTCCCGATTCAAGACCTCTTAATTCTGCCAAACCTCTCAACCGGCCGATAGCACTATATCCGGGATATG
>Ga0157370_10000531_pt1 | contig 47724 bp, 41 predicted proteins | sample C35metaG_FD_113463 | JGI IMG/M metagenome (GOLD analysis project Ga0157370, IMG submission 113463) | Corn rhizosphere microbial communities from Kellogg Biological Station, Michigan, USA - C3-5 metaG | ecosystem: Host-associated > Plants > Roots > Rhizosphere > Soil | place: USA: Michigan...
ACTGGATTGGATGTAACTACTTGCGCGACTAATGGAAATATACTCGCTTTGGGTACAACGATTACCTATACCCGATTAGACCCACCTGTTCAATGCGACCTCGACGATTATACTTTACCACTTACAGCTGCCGCAGCAACTTTAGGTTTAATCGTCATCCGAAGGCGAAAAAATAACTAAGTATTTTTTTCAATTGCCTTGCGCTTAATCTGCAAATAGCAAGCCTCTCGAACTTATTTTATTAAGCATTGAAGCGATTTTTTCTTGTAGAAAAATTAAATGCTGAGGCTCTATTTTATAATTATCATCATAACGGGCACCAACATAAGCTTGTTGTAATAATTCGAGCCATTTCAATTCCTTATTCTCTTTTACATTGAAAATACTTTTGATTTCCGGATAATAGAAACCTGCGTTTTTTTGGAGGAGAGCCAGTTGATGACTCTTGAAATCTGTTCCGTTAAATAATTTTATAATGAGCTTTAATGCCTGCTCACAGGTTTGATGGAGCATAAAAGCTGCAAGGTGTAACTTGCCCATAGCAATATATGCTGTTGCACCTTCAAAAAAATTATTGGCTTTTTCCAAACCATTATTTAAAATTGCCGTAGAAGATGATTTCATTGCCGCCAAGGTAATATCGGAGGATTCGATAAAATCGTAATTAGATGTGTGTTGATAAACACAATTAATACGCCTGCAATAGGTTGAAAAGAATAGATTGCCACGTTGAAGAATATCATTTAATGTTCCGTAGGAATAATAAATCAGTTCGACGTTAATTTGGCTTAATGCCAGAAATTGCAAAATATCTTTAGTTTCTTCTGTAGCCTGGTAACGATGTTGATCCAATACAATAATCAGGCTGATGCGCGATGCGTTTGGCGTGCACCTGAAGATGTAAGCAATTGGAATGATACTGGTAAGGAGTTCCAGTAAGCGACTTAATTTTTTATCGGTAATGTTGGCAAGGGGATGTGTATTTTGTGTTGAACTTAGGGAGATTTCATTAGCGGTGATGTGGTTCATAACTTTAAAATTTAAAAATTTTTATTTATTGGTTATGGGATGTTAATGAATTGAAGCGGATGTAGTTATTTTAAGGCAATTGATTATCTTGCATTGTTACAAAACAAATTTAATGAAATAATAAGAAATTCTTAAATTAATTCATATAACTTACCAACATTTTATACATGACTGAACTAGACCGCTTAAGATCATTGATGGATATACTGTACTTCAAAACGCAGAAAGAATTTGCCATCGCTTTGAATATTAAAGAAGGCTCACTCTCGGATATCTTACGCGGACGGGTCGGAATTTCCAATTCCATCAAAGACCGGCTTGAATTCAGGCTTCATGTAAACGTTGATTGGCTGGAAACCGGAGTTGGGGAACCATTAAAAAAAAGAGGGCCTGTTATTCCGGAAATAAAAGAAGGTGTGCCATATTATGATATCAGCTTATCCGATGCAGATACATTTATTTTAATGGAAGAAAAGGCGGAGTATTTCGTAAATTATAAGCCCTTTAATGATTGTACATGCTATCTTCCGGTGTATGGCGATAGCATGTATCCCCGGTATGCCTCAGGCGAAATTATTGCCGTCCGTGAAGTGACCAATTTTGATGTTTTGCAGTGGGGCGAGGCTTATGTGGTAATGGCTAATGAAAGGCAAATCACCTGCGGAGCATCAAAATGATATTTGAACATGGCGATAAAAGTAAACTGATTCTGCGTTCATCTAACCCAAATTTTAAAGGCGATACCATTATCGATAAATCGAATATTACTTCTCTTTATATTATTAAAGGAAAGATCACCAGGAATTTGATTTAATCAAACGGCAATCCTTGAGGAGGATATTTAAAACGGCAGGAAGAAAACGTGAAGTGAATGCCAGGTAAAATGTGTTATTCAATTATATCAAAGATTTGGTTAGAGATATTTCCATTGGCTGTCAAGAGCACGGAAAAATATAGACCTGGATTGTTTCCCAAATCCCTAGCCTTAAAATATTTATACCCATAAATAAATACTATATTAGCATATGATTAATCCACTAGCTTATGAAAAAGTTATGCTTAATCATCCCTATCTGTTTTATCCCAATTTTCGTTTTTCCAGAATATGGTTGTCTGGTGCCGGGCTACCCGGAGTTACTTACCTACCAAACGAATCCGCCAGGTGGAATTTTTTCAGTCACACCAGGTGGTATATATCCTTCCCCCGGCTGCCTGTGGAGATTAGATGTCAAGTTGAGTTGCCCATGTCTGGATGTGTTGGCCATGGCAGGGCAGGTACAAAAGGAACCTACTATCAAGAATGCCCTCTTGATGATTTTAGTCCGCTATTATTTATCTTTACCACAGGTGCAGCTTTTTTAACATTATATAAAAAGCCCTTGCGATTTAAAAATGAAGATATCCATCATCACGGTAGTTTATAATGGCGAGGCCTATCTTAGAGACTGTATAGAATCTATTATCAATCAATCCTATCCAAATGTAGAGTACATTATTGTTGATGGTGGCTCTACAGATGGTACACTTTCTATCATTGAAGAATATAAAACGCACGTTCACCAACTAATTTCAGAGCCTGATCAGGGTTTGTATGATGCCATTAATAAAGGTATTGCCATGGCGTCTGGCGAGATAGTGGGTATTTTAAATGCCGACGATATGCTGGCCGATCGAAATGTGATTGAACAGATTGCAAAAAGCTTTATTCTGGATTCTTCGATTGATGCTGTTTATGGCGACTTAAATTACGTTCACCCCATAGACAACAAAATTATAAGAACATGGAAATCAAAGCAGGCTGGCGAAAAAGACATTGCCCGGGGATGGATGCCGGCGCATCCAACGCTCTACATCAGGAAAGCGTTGTTCGAAAAATATGGTAATTACGCCCTCAATCTAGGTACAGCTGCAGATTATGATCTTATTTTAAGGTATTTTTACCAGCATCAGTTGAAGGTGTATTATTTGCCGTTTTTAATGGTGAACATGAGAATGGGTGGTGTAAGTAATAAGAATTTTTTGAGTTTGATACGCGCTTTCCAAAATGATTACAAAGCATTAAAAATGAATAATATGCCTTACGCCTTTTCTGTATTGTTGAGAAAAAAACTATCAAAGCTAAAACAGTATTGGTAGTAGATAATGCCTTTCAGAGCGTCTAGGCGCATATTTATTAATTTATTTACCAACTATTTGGCATCTCCAAATAGTCATCTTGATTACCCGTATAGGTAGCCATATCCAGGTATAGGCCAAGAAAAACATGATTGATATTTGTCATAGTAAAGAATAAAACGAACAGCGAAAACCTTTCCGCTAAAGCTATCTTTGTTAAAATAGTTCCCCATTTTGTTCAAAAATTTGTTAGCAGCAACTCCAGAAGTATTCTATGGAACAATATTTATATTGTCACTGGCACTCGTCATCTTCAGTATTCCCTCTGTAATTCATGCCTCGTTAAAATACAAACTTTTTGATGTTAGCGATTTGCACAGAAAAAATCATGCAGCAAATATTTCGAGGTTAGGCGGCTTATCAATTGTAACAAGTTTTACCATTTGTACCCTACTGTTTTCAGCCCTTATCAGTTTCAAAGAAGCGAATTTTTTAATTGTTTCGTGCATCATCCTGGCCGGTCTTGGATTAAAAGATGACGTTTATGGTAGCAATACCAGCACTAAATTTTTATTGCAGCTTGTTGTCGCGTCCATCCTCGTCTTTTTTGGCGACTTTCGGCTTACCAGCCTGTACGGGGTGTTAGGGATTAATGATATCAATTACATTGGTGGCGGCATTTTTTCTATTATTTTAATTATATTTTTGAATAATGCCTTCAATTTAATTGATGGGATAGATGGTTTGGCAGGTACAATAGGCATCCTGGCAAGCTTGTGTTTCGGAATATGTTTTTCTTTGATGGGGCAGGTACCTTATGCGTTTATAGCTTTTGCTCTCGCCGGGGCGATTGCCGGTTTTTTGAAATATAACTGGTTCCCGGCCAAAATTTTTATGGGCGATACCGGTGCTTTAATTATCGGTTTAACTACTGCCGCCCTTGCCATTAAGTTTATCGAACTGAATAAATTTACCGGAATTAACAGGCCTGCTTTTTATTCGGCACCGGCCATTGCCGTGTCCATTTTGATTGTTCCTGTTTTCGATTCGCTCCGGATATTTACCGTAAGGATTTTAAGCAGAAAATCTCCGTTTTTAGGAGATAGAAATCATATCCACCATAGGTTAGAAACCCTCGGGTATAAGCCTAACAAAATTGTATTGATAACGGTGATCTTAAATTTCGTCATTATCCTCGCTACGATAACCCTGCAAACCTTTGGTAATTTCCTTCTCATTATATTATTAATCGTGGTTTGTATGATTTTCAATGTGCTAATCTCCTGGCGACTTTCTAAACAATCTGGTAAATGATATAAATAAATGCAGACAGAATTTGGGATAAAGCTATAATCTGGAAATAAACATTAATTTTGCGCTCTAATTTTAATGAAATGAGGCTGGCGATTAATGGTTTCGGTAGAATAGGCAGGACTTTCTTACGCTTGGCATTGGCTGAGGGTTTGGAAGTAGTCGCAATTAATGATCTGGCAGATGCCAGCGCAATGGCTCATCTTTTTAAATATGATTCTGTACACGGCGTTTTTAAAGGCGAAGTTGCTGCCAAGCCAGATTCCCTCGTAATTGGAAAGCTTTCTATCCCTGTTTTTTCAATTAAAGAAGCTGATGAATTGCCTTGGTCTGCTTTGAGGGTTGATCTGGTAATAGATTGTACCGGCAAAAACTTAACTGTCGATACTGCCGGGAAACACATTACTGCCGGGGCAAGTCAGGTTTTAATATCTGCGCCTGCGGCTGATGATATACCAATGGTTGTGTTGGGCGTAAATGATGACAGCATAGATTTAATGAGTGAAATTCTCTCTAACGCAAGTTGCACTACAAATAATATTGCGCCGATGATTAAGATCCTTAATGATAATTGGGGGGTGGAAGAAGGCTATATCACCACGATCCACTCGATGACCGGTGATCAAAATCTTCACGATTCAAATCATAAAGACCTGCGCCGGGCGAGGGCTGCATCATCATCAATTATTCCTACAACTACAGGTGCCGCAAAAGCCATTACACATGTTTTTCCGGAGTTGGATGGCCGTTTAGGCGGTGCAGGAATCAGGGTTCCGGTTTTAAACGGATCACTTACTGATTTTACCTGTCTGTTAAAAAAGAAAACAACTATAGCAGAAATTAATGCTGCCTTTAAAAACGCTGCAGCAACCGATTTTAAAGGGATCATCGAATACACAGAAGATCCTATCGTATCCGTAGATATTATTGATAACCCACATTCCTGTATTTTTGATTCGCTGCTCACCTCCATCGTTTGTGATATGGTTAAAGTGGTCGGTTGGTATGACAATGAATTTGGATACAGCTCCCGCCTGATTGATATTGTGAAAAAGATAGGAGAAAGCAAAGAAGTTAATTAAGTATATACTTTGGCTTGTTTACCAATTTAATCCACTCAAGGCGATATTATATTTTTCTTCATCAAATTTATATAGGTTCGGCGATTTATAGGCGCCACCTTTTCGCTGTTCGTCGAGTTTGATCAGGATATCATAACGCATCATTTTTCGATAGAAATTTCCTCTGTTGAGCTTTTTGTCTAAAATTGCCTCATAAAGTCCCTGCAATTCTGGAAGTGTAAATTTCTCTGGTAAAAGATTATAGCCAATAGGTTTGTAGCTAAGCTGCTCCCTTAACGTGCTGAGCGCCTTTTTGATAATCATTTCGTGATCCATAACCATTTTCGGATGAGAAGCTATTGGCACCCATTCACAGCGATCTGAAAACACATCAGGCACCGGATTTACTGTGGTTTGATCAACCAATGCATAATACCCAATGGTTATAAATCGCTGTTTATGCCATAAATCATCAGGGTAATCTTTAAAGTAACTTTCAGATCGATTCAGGTCGCCAAATACCCCAAAATTATTCAGGAAAATTTTATCTGCACCACTTCTTTCGTAGAGAATTCGTTTCGCGGCATCGTCAATAGCCTCATCTTTTTGTAAATATCCACCAGGCAAAATCCAGTTTTCTTCTTTTTTTATTTTCAGTAAAAGCACATTTAGCTGACTGTTCAAAAAGCCAAATACTACGCTATCTATTGAAATATGAGGGATTGAACTCCGCCAGAATGCGGCACTTGCATCTTTTATATCCTGATTAATCATTGGTTGAAGTTAGTTTATTTAACGACTTCTAAAACTAATAATTTGTTTTTCTTAATTAAACACATTAATATTGCTTCATAATGAAGCAATGAGAGAAAGTGCTGATTTAGACTAACCAATGCATTTCGTTTCTATATTTTTTTGCCGATAACTTATAATAAAAATTAAATACTAATCCTAGTTGGCTATGAGCACCCTTAAAAGCAAGTTACTCCTGATATTGCTATCTGCATTCTGCATTTCATCCTATGCGCAGGAAAAGATAAGAAGAGATTCTATTCCCCAAAAAAAAGCAGCAGAAAAGAAAGAAGAAGATAACAGAAATGTAATGTTGAATGCGGCAAATAACACAGGCCCGCGTGATGTAAATATTGGTTTACCGACAACGGTTGGGGGCATCACTATACAGGAAAATAATTTACCGGTGGTTTATTTTTTCTGGCCGGAATTGCCAAACAGAACCTGGCGCCAGAGTGTAAGCTTGCAGAAAACCGGATTATTAAAAATTGGCGAATCGGTAATTACCACAGGCGATCTGGGTTTCGCTGTCAATTCGTACACTAAACTCGGAACCCCAAAATTTGAGGCCGTTGGGAACTTATCCGGCAGTCATTTTGGCTGGCTTAAAGGCGATGTAAATGTTTCAGGGCCAATTAAAAACGGCTGGTCTTACGTGGCCGGCATTTATCAGAATTATGATCCAAATTCTTTCGATGTTCAGTTTTCAAATTATTCAGATAAAACACAAATCTATCGTGCGGGCTTAACCAAACGGTTTAAAAAAGATAAAGGCGAAATCAGTTTCTTGTACAAATATGCCAATTCCATATCGCTGACCAACTATGCTGTTTTTCAATATAAGGAAAATGGGCAGGTACAGGAGTTGGATAATTTTAGAATTGGTAGAGATTCTTACATCATTAACGATGGGATTATGAAGTTTAAAGACATCCGAACGGGCGAGTTTTCCTTTAAAAATGAGGGGGGAAATGATGCGGCTTCCAGTTCTCACAGTTTTGATGTGCTGGGAAACTATAAACTTAATAACGGCTGGAACTTTAATTACAATACCCGTTTAAGATTTGCAAAGGCAACCGCGTTAACCAATATTCCGCTGGGGATTTTTCAGGCTGGAGTAAACGATGGGTTTTCTTATTTAAATAATGGTCAGGCATACACCGGAAATGTGAATTCGATGTTGGGGTTATCTACACCGAAAGCACCAACACAAACCGTATTATCCAGATTCGAACTGACTAAAAAAGTAAATAACCACGACCTCAGAGTGGGTTTAACAGAGTACTATTACAACGTTGATCAATATACTTCGAGCAGAGCTTTTTATTATCAAACAGTATCTGCAAACCCCGAGAAGCTAGTTAGAAACACCGCAGGTGGTAACGCCAATACAGATGCTGACGGATTTTATAATTACAACCTGGGAGGAGAATATCATGATGGTTATGAAAACAAACTTTCTACCTACTTCTCTGATCACTGGAATGTTTCAGATAAATTTTCACTGAATTATGGCATTAACTTAAGGTACCATAGAATTGACGGGAATTATGACCAAACCCCTCGTACGGTAGGTTTTGTTTTCGATCCAAATCAAAGAACCGCAGTTACGAACAACTGGTTTCATTTTGGCGGATCGGTAAATGCAGTTTATAAATTTACCAATAGACTGGGCCTGTTGGCCGATTTTACCTATGCGGAGAACAACGGCCGGTTAGAAAGCTATTCAGGAGCCGTAGTGCCTGATATGTCAAAAACGAAAAGTCCGCTGGGTGCTTTTGGTATTTACTACAATCATGATAAATTCAGTGTGGTTTCACAGGCAACGTACTTAACGAGAAACAATTATTTCTCTCGTTTAAACCTGGTTAATCCGGGTAATGCCAGCGATTCTCAGGTGGCTACCGTTAATTATGACATTCAAACTTTGGGCTGGACGACTGATATTGTTGCAAATCCTTTCAAAGGCTTTAACATACATTATCTGATTACTTTCCAAAATCCAATTTATAAGAACTACAATTTTTCTGCCTTCGGAAACAATTATTCCTATGATAATAAAAATGTACTGGAAATTTCTAAAATGCTGATGGAGATTGATCCCAGCTATACCTATAAAGACTTTAAAGTTTGGGCTAGTTTTCGCTATTTCAGCAAGCAATTTGCTAACTTAACAAATGCACTTTACTTCGCCGCCAGATGGGAAACTTTTGGAGGTGTTAACTATAAAATAAATAAACATTTCGATTTCGGTGTAACTGCTGTCAACTTCTTAAACCAGACTGGTGCAAAAGGTACGATTAATGGGGCAGAGTTAATTACAGATGCATCTGCTTATTATAACCAGCTTTTGGTTGGTTCATATATCCGTCCGTTTACCGTTGAGGCGTCATTAAATTTCAGATTCTAACCAAATGAAAAAAATTACAGCAACTCTGGCCATCGCACTGATCGGGAACTTTTCATTAAGTGCCCAACAATTCAACATTGTAAAAAATAATAACGGAGCCACACTTGGGTATTCAGCAGCTTCTGGTGTGAAAATATTATCCGTAAGTAGCTTAAAGTTTAAAGATTTAAACCGAAATGGTAAGCTGGATAAATATGAAGACTGGCGATTATCTGCAGATGAGCGTGCAAAAGATTTAGCTTCGAAAATGACGGTTGAGCAAATTGCAGGCTTAATGCTTTATAGCAGGCACCAGGCTTTACCGGCAGGCGTCGCTGGCTACAATATGGGCACTTATGGCGGTAAAATATTTCCGGAAAGTAAAGCAAAAGCATCAGATTTAAACGATCAGCAAAAACTGTTTCTAAAAGATGATCACCTGCGGCATGTTTTACTTACGAGTGTCCAATCGCCAGAAATTGCAGCCATTTGGAACAATAATGTACAGGCTTTTGTAGAAGGCATCGGTTTAGGTATTCCGGCAAATAACAGTTCTGATCCTCGCCATACGGCAGTAGCCACCAGCGAATTTAATGCAGGTGCTGGTGGAAAAATTTCCATGTGGCCTGATGGTTTAGGTATGGCCGCTACTTTTGATCCAAAAATTGTTGAGCAATTTGGTCAGATTGCAGCGAAAGAATATCGCGCTTTAGGAATTGCTACAGCACTATCTCCACAAATAGATTTGGGAAGTGAACCGCGGTGGTACAGGATCTCCATGACTTTTGGCGAAAGCCCTCTTTTAACCACCGATATGGGGAGAGCTTATATTGATGGGTTTCAAACTTCATCCGGAAAAGATGAAATTAAAGAGGGTTGGGGCTATAAAAGTGTAAATGCCATGGTTAAACATTGGGCGAGTGGGGGTGCAGAAGAAGGTGGGAGAGATGGTCATTGGGCTTATGGGAAATTTACCGTCTATCCAGGCAATAATCTTCAACAACATATAGATCCTTTTGTAAAAGGGGCTTTCAACTTAAATGGAAAAACCGGTAAAGCATCAGCTGTAATGCCATATTACACGATCACTTTTAACCAGGACAAAAAATACAAAGAAAACGTAGCTAATGGGTTTAGCAAATATATCATTACTGATTTGTTGAGGGATAAATATGGTTATGACGGCGTGGTCTGTACGGATTGGCTGGTGACCGGCGATGAAGGAAAAACACCTAATGTATTTGCTGGCAAGCCCTGGGGAGCAGAAGCTTTAAGCATCGCCGAAAGGCACTATAAGGTTTTGATGGCCGGTGTAGATCAGTTTGGTGGAAATAATGATAAAAAACCAGTGCTCGAAGCCTATCAAATGGGCGTGAAAGAATATGGCGAGAAATTTATGAGGGCTCGTTTTGAAAGATCTGCTGTTCGCTTGCTGAAGAATATCTTCCGGGTTGGTTTGTTCGAAAACCCATATTTAAACATTGAAGAAACAAAAGCAGTTGTTGGTAATGCCGAATTTATGAAAGCGGGTTACGATGCACAACTGAAATCAGTCGTATTATTAAAAAATAAAGGAAATGTTCTTCCACTGAAAGAGAAACAAACCGTTTATATCCCTAAGATTTATACTGCGCCTGCTAAAGATTGGTGGGGCATTTATACCGCCGCAAAGCTGGATTATCCGGTGAATATGGATTTGGTTAAAAAATATTACAACGTAACCGATGTGCCGGAGAAAGCAGATTTTGCAATCGTGTTTGTTTCAAGTCCTCAAAGTGCAGAAGGCGGTTATGATATCAATGATCGAAATTATGGAAGAAATGGTTATGTCCCAATTTCTTTGCAATACGGAACTTATACCGCTGAACATGCCAGATCAAAAAGTATAGCCGCTGGAGATCCGGTAATTGATCCCCTTATAAAAGACAGGGCTTATAAAGGCAAAACGGTTACCGCATCAAACGTTATGGATTTGAGAACCATTTTAGATACTAAAGAAATGATGAAAGGAAAGCCGGTTATCGTCTCCGTTACCGCATTTAAGCCAATGATTTTTAATGAGTTTGAAAAAGACGTAAATGGCATTGTACTCAATTTTGGTATTTCCACGCAAGCTGTTTTAGATATTATTTCTGGTAAAACTGAGCCTTCTGGTTTATTGCCTGTGCAAATGCCGGCAGATATGAAAACCGTAGAAGAGCAAAAAGAAGACGTTCCTTTTGATTTGATTCCGCATAAAGATACAGAAGGTAATCGTTACGATTTCGCTTATGGCTTAAACTGGAAGGGTATTATTAAAGATTCTAGAACTGAAAAATATAAAAATAATTAAGTGATCTGCACTGATCATAGATCACCATATCCCTCTGCTTTCATTTAGCGCTTTTGTTGATTTTAAAAATAAATACTATGAAAAATAAAATTTCCCTATTAATGCTCACTGCTCTAAGCTTTTCTTATACAGTTAACGCACAGGAAGCCATTAAACTATATGCCGGAAAAGCGCCGGGTTCGGAGCATTGGAAGCAAAAAGAGCAGCAAGTATACTCAGAGCTTTTTAAAACAGAAGTGGTCTATAACGTAACAGATCCGGCAATTTTAGTTTATAAAGTGCCTGATGGTGTTAAAAATACCGGTACTGCAATCGTAATAGCGCCGGGCGGAGGATTTCAAAGTTTATCCATCAATAGAGATGGCATCGATTTAGCAAAGCGGTTAAGTGAAAAAGGAATAACGGCATTTGTACTGAAATACCGTTTGCTGGAAACCATTTCTAATGATCCTGCAAAAGAAATGATGGAAAAACTTAAAGATCGTGCAGCCTTTGAAAAAAGCGCTGTGCCGATAATTGAAATGGCCGCTAACGATGGCAAAAAGGCCCTTCAGTACGCTTATGAAAATGCTGGGAAATACGGTATAAAAACAGACCAGATCGGTATCATTGGTTTCTCTGCCGGCAGTACCGTGGCGATGCAAAGCGTTTTAAATAACAATAGCGATTTCACCCCAGGTTTTGCCGCGGCCATTTATGGCGGAATTTCTGCAGAACTTTTGCAAAAACCATTACCAAAACAAACCCTGCCACTTTTCCTTTGCGCTGCAAGTGATGACCAATTGAAACTGGCACCAAGAAGTATCCAGGTTTACAGTAAATGGTTGGAAGGTGGCTATCCTGTCGAACTGCATATGTACGAAAAAGGAGGTCATGGTTTCGGCATGGGAAAACAAAATCTACCTGTAGATAGCTGGATCAATCGATTCGAAGAGTGGTTACAGGACCATAAATTAATGAACCAATTACAAAGCAAATAAATAACCATATGAAAAAGTACAATGTAAATCAGGCCTTAAAGCTTTCGCTGATGGCTGCATTGGTATTCTCCAGCGTTTCCTGGAAAAATCCAACCATAAATAGCATTAAAAAATCAACTAAAATCACCATTAACGGTTTTACTTTCGACGATTTAAACGGGAACGGTAAGTTGGATAAATACGAAGATTATAGATTGCCAATGGAAGAGCGGATTGATGACCTGATCAGTAAAATGACAGATGAAGAAAAAGCGTCTATGCTTATGGGCACAGGAATGCCGGGTTTTGATGGTTTAACACCAGTGGTTGGTGCAATTGAAGGCCGGGTTCCAGGTGCAGCAGGCGGAACTTATAAAATTGAACGGCTAGGTATTCCGGAAATTATCGTTGCTGACGGGCCTGCCGGATTGCGCATCAAGCCTATCCGTGATAACAACAAAAATACCTATTACTGTACCGCTTTTCCTGTTGGAACGGCGCTGGCTTCTACCTGGAATCCGGAATTGATTCAAAGTGTGGGTAAGGCGATGGGCAATGAGGTGAAAGAATATGGCGTGGATGTGCTTTTGGCTCCTGCACTGAACATCCACCGAAACCCATTAAATGGCCGGAATTTCGAATACTATTCTGAAGATCCATTGGTGTCTGGTAAAATTGCTGCGGCCATGGTAAACGGTATTCAATCCAATGGTGTGGGTACATCGGTAAAACATTTCGCCGCCAACAATCAGGAAACCAACCGCCTTTCTATTAATGAGCATATTACCGAAAGAACCATGCGTGAGCTTTATTTAAAAGGCTTCGAAATTACGGTGAAAGAATCGAATCCATGGACGATTATGTCATCTTATAATCTGATCAACGGAACTTATACTTCGGCAAGAAAAGATTTGCTTACTGATATTTTACGAGATGAATGGGGTTTCAAAGGAATTGTAATGACCGATTGGTTTGGTGGCTATGCGGGCTTCAGTTCATTGCAAGGTGGTACGAGTAATGTGGTAGCGCAGCTTGAGGCCGGAAATGACTTGCTAATGCCAGGTCTTCCAGCACAGAAAAAAGCAATTTTGGAGAACATGAAAAATGGTAAACTCTCAAAAGCTGTGGTAGATACCAACATCAAAAGGATTGTGGAACTGGTATTTAAATCGCCAACCATGGCAAAATACAAATATACCGATAAGCCAAACTTAAAAGGAAATGCTGAAATTACGCGCAGTGCAGCCGCAGAGGGCATGATTTTGTTAAAGAATAATGGTAATTTATTGCCTTATCAAGTTAAGGAAAAGGAAATTTCTGCCTTTGGGGTAACCTCTTATGATTTTATTGCAGGCGGAACCGGAAGCGGTGATGTGAATGAAGCTTATACGGTTTCACTAATTGAAGGACTTGAAAAGGGTGGATACAAATTAGATGCAGAACTTAAAGAGATGTATACGCCATTTGCTGCCAAAGAAAAAGCTGCAGAACTGGAAAGCCGTAAAAAACGCGGAATTCTTGCATTGCCTGAGCGGTTGCCGGAACTGGATTTAAGTAAAGCGCTAATTGCAAAAAAAGCAGCATCAACTGAACTGGCGGTCATTACCATCGGAAGAAATTCTGGTGAAGGTGGCGATAGAACGGTAGATAACGATTTTAATTTGGCCGCGGATGAGGTAAACTTGATTAACAACGTAACTGAGGCCTTCCATGCGAAAGGTAAAAAGGTTGTGGTCATTTTGAATATTGGCGGCGTGATCGAAACTGCAAGCTGGAAAGATAAAGTAGACGCTATTTTACTTTCATGGCAGCCAGGCCAGGAAGGTGGCAATTCTGTAGCAGATATTTTTAGTGGAAAAGTTACACCTTCCGGGAAATTAACGATGACTTTCCCCGTGAAATATGAAGATACGCCTTCGGCCAAAAACTGGTTGGGTACACCCGCTTCAAACCCGGAAAATGTAACTTACGAAGAAGGAATTTATGTAGGTTACCGTTATTTCAATACCTTCAAAGTAAAACCATCTTTCGAATTTGGCTACGGATTATCCTATACCAACTTCGAATATTCGGATCTGAAATTAAGTGGTAAAACTTTCGATGGTAAGTTGACTGCATCCGTGACGGTAAAAAATACAGGTAAAGTAGCAGGGAAGGAAATTGTACAGTTGTATCTTTCTGCACCTCATCAAAATATCGACAAACCCGTAGCAGAACTTAAAGCATTTGCAAAAACAAAATTGCTGAAACCTGGTCAGTCAGAAACTGTTCAGCTCACCTTATCTCCTAAAGATTTGGCTTCGTTTATGGAAAGCAGGAGTGCCTGGATTGCTGAAGCTGGAAACTATAAAGTGGCCATTGGTGCTTCATCATTAGCTATCAAACAATCTGCAGAATTTTCTTTAGCTAAAGAACTGGAAGTAGAAAAAGTGCATCAATCTTTTGCATTAACCGCCCCGGTTAATGAGCTGAAAAGAAAGTAAAAGCGAACAACCACCAACTCGGATTTTCTTGAGTTGGTGGTTGATTTATCAGGCACTGCAAGCTTTTAAAGCGAAAAATTAACTATTAATCTTATTTCCTCTAATAGGTGCGCAAGCATGTATTGCAGCCTCTAATTTTGTTTCAATTCGCGAAATATTTTCAAAGCGAATAGGTTCGATCCTTTGTATAGCCCATCAAAATTCTTAATCAATTTTAATCAGGTTTGAAATGCTTTGCTAACTTTGTCGGTGCTGTGAAAACAACCCTTTGCCTATCTTGTTGATACTTGTACACCTTTTGCTAATATTAATATGGTTAAATTCATTCTTCCCGAAGAAGTTCTTCCGCTCAGAAGCCTGATGCTCAGGGATGGTAAGCCTTTTGAAGAATGTATTTTCGAAGGAGATAATGCATATGATACTTTTCACCTGGGCTATTTAGATGATAACAGGATCAGATCGGTAGCTACCTTTATGCGAAATGATTTTTTCCCAGAGGATGGTGAAGGTTATCAGCTTCGTGGAATGGCTACACATCCGGATTATGGTGGCAGGGGCTTTGGAGTGGCATTAATTAACTTCGCCATTGATTATCTGAAAGAATACAATACAGATTATCTTTGGTGCAACGCAAGGTCTACGGCAGCACCTTTCTACAAAAAAATCGGGTTTATCAATGAATCACCAGAATTTGATATTCCGGGCATTGGTTTCCATTATGAAATGCGACTAAAACTAAAATAATATATAAACATGAAAACAATTGATCAGTTAAATTTTAAAGATAAAAAAGCGCTTATCAGGGTAGATTTTAATGTGCCTTTAGATGGTGAATTTAAAATTACCGATGATAAAAGAATGCGTGCTGCACTTCCAACCATTACTAAAATTTTAAATGATGGCGGTTCTGTAGTTTTAATGTCTCACCTGGGTAGACCAAAAGATGGCCCGACTGATAAATATTCTTTAAAATATATTTTAGGTGATTTATCACGGATGCTTGATCTTGAGGTGAAATTTGCTGATGATTGTATTGGTGAAGATGCTGTTAAACAAGCGAAAAATCTTTTCCCAGGCGAAGTTCTTTTATTAGAAAACCTTCGTTTTTATAAAGAAGAAGAAAAAGGTGATGTAGCCTTCGCGGAGAAATTAGCTCAGCTGGGTGATGTTTACGTGAATGATGCTTTTGGTACCGCTCACCGTGCACATGCATCTACCTCAATTATTGCACAATTTTTCCCTGATGCAAAATACTTCGGTTATTTAATGGCTTCAGAAGTAGAGAATGCTGAAAAAATCTTAAATCATGCTGAGCGTCCTTTCACTGCGATTATGGGTGGAGCAAAAGTTTCTGATAAAATTTTATTAATCGAAAAGTTGTTGGATAAAGTTGATAACCTGATTATCGGCGGTGGCATGGCTTATACTTTTGCAAAAGCGCAAGGTGGCGAAATAGGTACTTCTCTTTTAGAAGCCGATAAACAAGCACTTTCATTAGAATTAATAGAGAAAGCAAAAGCAAAAGGTGTAAATTTAATTTTGCCTGTTGATACGGTGATTGCAGATAAATTTTCGAACGATGCAGATAAGAAAGATGTAGACTCTGGTCAGATTCCCGCTGACTGGATGGGATTGGACATTGGTCCGAAATCTGTCGCTTTATTCCAGGAGGTGATCAAAAACTCTAAAACGTTGTTGTGGAATGGTCCGATGGGTGTTTTCGAAATGGAAAATTTCCAGGTAGGAACTAAGGCTGTTGCTGATGCTGTTGTAGCTGCAACGACTGAAAACGGTGCTTTTTCATTAATTGGTGGTGGAGATTCTGCTGCTGCAATTGCAAAATTCGGTATGGAAGATCAGGTAAGCTACGTATCTACCGGTGGTGGTGCTTTATTAGAATATATGGAAGGTAAAGAATTACCAGGCGTTAAAGCAATTAACGGCTAGTTTAGTCATCAGATGAATTTCTCAGTCATCGGATGAATAATAGGCAATAAACTATATTCATCCGATGACTATTTCCGGTCAGATGCCTTCCAGGCATTTCGTTTAAAATCTAACATCGCTTCACTCTCTTTAATAAAATCCCCTTTTTTTATTCCGCTTAGCATAAAAAATAATTCCTGATTGCACAAGGTTCCGTTTCTCAGGCCAGCAAGATCCAGGTATGACGAGAATTTCCAGTCGCCTAAGTTTTTTGTTAAACCACCTTTTATAGGGTTTTGATGGATGTAATGCGCACAGCTTTCCAGATAACTTACCGTATTATTATCATCCATATCTATCAGTTCTTTTGCCTTCATTTTTTGCTGAAATAAAGATCCGGTTCTATGTTCCTGAAGATTAATAGCTCTTGTGTAAGACCGTAGCAAAATTCCTATGGCATTATTAAGTGCGTATGGAATTTCTAGTTCGTGAGAATGAATAATTAAATGAAAATGGTTGGGCATTAAGCAATAGCATAGCAGATCACCATGTGGAATTAGTTCCTTTCTGATTTTGTCTAGAAAAAATAAATAATTTGCTTCTGTGAAAAATATTTTCTGGCTATTATTTCCTTTATTATAAATATGATAAACAGAATGAGTCTCGAATTTCATCCCTAAATATAATAATTTTGAAACGGGGTTCTAATTACCACTTTCATATATAAGGATGTCTAATCTTAACCAACATCGGGAAATTTTGAGCACCAGAACACTCCCGATCAGGATCGTTGGATGATTTTGTAGTTTTATTCATTCAACTGGCCAATAAATGGTTTAGCTTTGCGACTTTACAGAAATTTTGGGTGGGCTTCCCACATTTTGATCTTCAACACATAAGTAGCTGATTTTTAGTTGTAATGAATTCATTCTTAATTGTGTTAGAGGCAGAAATAGGCCTTCAGACCACGTTACTGTAACAAAAAAGATGTTGAAAACTTTTTTGTGGTAAAAAGTGGTAAAAAGTGGTAGAACTATTTACTTTTACACTAGATAAAAAGTGTAGATACCACTATGACCCAACTTTTAGGAGAATTTGATTGTAAACTTGACGCAAAGGGACGCCTTATGGTACCTGCTGCGCTTAAGAAACAATTGCCTAATTCCGAAAATGAGGGACTTATCATTAATCGTGGTTTCGAAAAAAATCTGGTGATCTATCCTAAAAATGTCTGGGATGCGGTGGTAGCCGATTTGGCAAAACTGAATATTTACGATCAGGAGAACCGAGCCTTTGTAAGGGCTTTCACCCGTGGTGCAACAGAACTTTCGCTTGATGCTGCTGGTCGCGTGTTGCTGCCGAAATCTTTGGTGGAGTATGCAGGGATTGGAAGTGATCTGGTTTTGGCCTGTCAGTTAGACCGAATTGAAGTTTGGGATAAAAAATCTTACGAAGATATTTTTGATGATGTGCCTGCAAACTTCGCAGATCTTGCTCAAAAAGTAATGGGAAATAAGAAAGGAGGCACTGATGGAGAATAATTACCACGTTCCGGTAATGCTGCAGCCGTGTATCGATGGACTAAATATCAATCCTGATGGGGTTTATGTTGACGTGACTTTTGGTGGAGGTGGGCATTCCAGAGAAATTCTGAAACATTTAAGTGCTAAGGGCAAACTCATCGCTTTTGATCAGGATCCTGATGCGCAACAAAATATTCCTGACGATAATCGCCTGGTTTTTATCGAACAGAATTTTGGATTTTTAAAAAATAATCTTCGCTTAAACGGTGTAAGGGAGGTTGATGGCATTCTGGCTGACTTAGGTGTTTCTTCTCATCAGTTTGATGTTCCTCAACGTGGATTTTCCATACGTCATAATGCGGATTTAGATATGCGAATGGATCAGCACCGCAACTTAACCGCTGCTGAAGTGCTGAATACCTATTCTGAAGATAAATTACATAAGCTTTTCGGTATTTATGGCGAGGTGAAAAATGCGAAATCACTTGCTCGTGCAATTGTTACTTCTCGCTTGGAAGCTCCTTTTACTGATATTGATAGCTTAAAAAATGCTATCGCATCTTACATCCCGAAAGGAAAAGAAAATAAATACCTGGCGCAGGTTTTTCAGGCCTTGCGTATTGAGGTGAATGCTGAAATACAAGTTTTGGAAGATTTTTTGGCGCAGGCTGCTGATGTGTTAAAACCCGGAGGTCGTTTGGTGGTGATGTCATATCATTCATTGGAAGACAGACCGGTTAAAAATTTCATGGCTAAAGGTAAGTTTCAGGGAGAGGTAGAGAAAGACTTTTTTGGAAATCAACAAAAGCCGTTCAATGTAATTACCAGGAAAGCCATTGTTGCTAACGAAGAAGAAATTGCTCAAAATAATCGTGCCCGTAGTGCGAAATTAAGAATTGCGGAGAAGATATGAACAAGTTCAGGGAGGAGATAGAAGAGGAGGAAGTTGGTCCTGAGCCGGAGTTAAAGGCTGCGCCTAAAAAACCGAAAACAGCTGAAGAAAAAATGGATAGTAATTCATTTATCAGTAAGCTTTTTAATGATGGATTGGTATCAAAAGAGGCGGCAACAGATGCTTTGCCTTATTTGTGTTTCCTGGCTTTTTTAGGTATGGTATATATCGCCAACAGTCACTTTGCGGTAAATAATGTTCGCCGGATTGATAAGTTAAATAAAGAAGTAAAAGAATTAAGATGGGAGTATAAATCGTTAAAGGCCGACTTAATGTTCAAAAGCAAATTGACAGAAGTAGCCAAAAAAGTAGATACTCTTGGAATAAAAGAACTCATTGAACCACCAAAAAAAATAATTGTTAAAAGCGATGAATATTAGAGCAAACATCTTGCTTCGTGTCTATCTGGCATTTGGCTTAATTGTGCTTTTTGCATTCGCGGTGTTTTTGCGCCTGGGTCAGGTGCAGTTTGTGCAGGGAAAAAAATGGAAAGCAATGGCCGATAGCCTGTCAACACGTTATGTAAGTGTAGAAGCTACCCGTGGAAATATCTATTCTAACGATGGCAGTTTGCTGGCTACATCAGTGCCTGAATATGAGTTGCGGATGGATATGTTTGCTGGTGGTATTGCAGAACAGAAAGTCTTTTATGAAAAGGTAGACTCACTGGGTATTAAACTGGCGCAGATTTTTCAGGATAAAACGGCAAAAGAATATGCCCGGATGTTGCGTAAAGGGCGGCAGGATAGTGCACGCTATTTGCTTATCCACCGGAAAGTAGGTTATGCAGATCTTAAAACGATCCGGACTTTTCCGCTCTACAACATTGGTAAATTTAGTGGTGGTTTAATCGCTGTTCAGCAGAACAAGCGAATTCTTCCGTTTCAGGCATTGGCTGCACGTACCATTGGTTATAAAAATGAAAATGTTAAAAATGGTGTTGGTTTAGAAGGTGCATATAATGAATACATTAATGGTGAAACCGGAAAAAGATTAATGCAACGGATTGCAGGAGGGGTTTATATTCCTGTAAATGAAGAAGCTGAAGTAGCACCGAAAGATGGAGCCGATATCATCTCAACTATTGATATCAATATGCAGGATTTAACCCAGAATGCACTCGAAAAGCAACTGAAGCTCATGAAGGCAGACCACGGAACCGCGATTTTGATGGAAGTGGCAACAGGTGAAGTAAGAGCGGTAGCTAACTTTTCGAAAATTGAAGAAGGGGTTTATAAAGAGAAATTCAATTATGCCATTGCTGGTAATCAGGATCCCGGATCAACATTTAAGCTGGCCTCTTACATGGCATTGTTGGAAGATAAACTGGTAGATACCAATACCCTGATCGGTACCGGATATTATCAGATTCCGGGGAAGTTAATTACCGATTCGCATCCGAAAATAGAGACTGTTACTGTAAAAAGAGCATTCGAAGAATCCTCGAATGCTGCGATTGCAAAATTGATTAATACCCATTACGGAGGCGATCCGATCCGGTTTACTGATCATTTGTACGATTGGCACTTAAACGAAAAGATGGGTTTGCAAATCCCTGGTGAAGCGATGCCGGTAGTTAAAAACCCGAAAACAAATAGAAGCTGGAATAAAAATATGACCCTGCCACAAATGGCTTATGGTTATGAAATGCAGCTCACACCACTTAAAATGTTGTCGTTTTATAATGCTGTTGCAAATGAAGGACGATATGTAGCGCCAATTTTTGTGAAAGAAATTAGAAGGTTAGGTAACCCTGTTGAGCAATTTAAGGCGAGGGTAATCAATGATAAAATTTGTTCTGACGTTACGCTGAGTAAAATCAAAGCAATGTTAGAGGGTGTGGTTACGGAAGGAAGCGGAAAAAACATCGTTTACAATCCGCTTTATAAAATTGCTGGTAAAACAGGTACGGCTCAGGTTGCTGATGCCAATAAAGGATATAAGGCAAATAAACAATATCAGGCATCTTTCGTAGGGTATTTCCCGGCAGATAAGCCTAAATATTCATTAATTGTGGTCATTAATGATCCGAAAGGCGCTTATTATGGTGCCACTGTTTCCGGGCCGGTGTTCAGGGAAATTGCAGATCGGATTTATGCCAGCGATATGCAAATGTACAATGACATGCCAACGCGACTGGTAGGTAATACAGGCAATCCGCCAACAAAAGCAGGTCAGAGCAAGGCCACGCAAAAAGTATATAAGGCATTTGGTTTCAAACCGCTGTTTGCTTCGAAATCTGAATATTACAATATTATCGATACCAGTGCTGGAACGGTATTTCAGGAAAATAATGAGCGAAGAGGTGTAATGCCAAATGTTACCGGAATGGGCTTAAAAGATGCGCTTTACCTTTTAGGGAATGCAGGATTAAAAACAAAGGTGTATGGATCAGGTAAAGTAATTGCCCAATCTATAGCCGCTGGTACCAAAGTTGGAAAAGGTTTAGGTGTACAGATAGAGTTAAATTAAAAAAAGTCCGGAGTCTGAAGTCAGAAGTCCGCAGATAATAAGAGTAAAGGTCTTGATACTTGATACTCACTACTTGATAATAAAATATGCAATTACAAGATTTACTTTATGGTGTAACGATTAAAGAATTGGTTGGTAAAACCGATAGGGAAATCAATGCGCTTAACTTTGATTCGCGCAAGGTTGGTAAAGAAGATGTTTTTTTTGCTATTTCCGGAACTGTTACAGATGGTCACCAGTTTATTGAGCAAACTATCGCACAGGGCGCAACGGTTATCATTTGTGAAAATCTGCCGGAAATACATGATTTCACCATCACCTATATTAAAGTAGATAACACCGCTGCGGCTTTAGGGATTATGGCAGGGCACTATTTTGGTAATCCCTCCGCAGATTTAAGGCTGATTGGCATTACAGGTACCAATGGAAAAACGACGATTGCTACCATTCTATTCAAGCTTTTTAGAGATTTAGGTTATAAAACAGGACTCATTTCTACAGTAGAAAATTATATAAATGATATTGTAATTCCGGCAACACATACTACACCAAATCCACTTGCATTAAACCAGTTATTAAAAGACATGGTAGATGCAGGTTGCGATTACTGTTTTATGGAAGTGAGTTCGCATGCGGTTTCGCAACATAGAATTGAGGGGTTAAGTTTTTCTGGTGGTGTTTTCTCAAACCTTACGCATGATCATTTAGACTTTCATAAAACCTTCGAGAGCTACCTAAAAGCGAAAAAAGCCTTCTTTGATCTGCTTCCAAAAACAGCATTTGCGTTAACCAATATTGATGATAAGAATGGTAATGTGATGTTGCAGAATACTAAAGCCCATAAAAAAACTTATGCGCTCAAACAACTGGCAGATTTCAAAGCGAAGATTATTGAAAACGGGTTCAGTGGTTTGCATTTGGATATTGATAATGAGGATGTTTATTTTAAGCTGATTGGTTCGTTTAATGCCTATAATTTATTGGCCGTATATGGAACAGCCCTGCTTTTGGAACAGGATAAATTAAAAGTGTTGACTTCTTTAAGTCGATTAACAGGTGCTGAAGGACGTTTCGACTACATCGTTTCTGAAAATAAAGTAATTGGTATTGTGGATTACGCACATACTCCGGATGCCGTACAAAATGTTTTAGGAACGATTGCAGATATCCGTAAAGGAACAGAACAGGTCATTACTGTAATTGGTTGCGGTGGAGACAGAGATAAAACGAAACGGCCGATTATGGCGCAGGTGGCTTGCGACTGGAGTGATAAAGTTATTTTAACATCAGATAATCCAAGAACAGAAGATCCGCAAAGTATCATTGCAGATATGGAAACTGGTGTTTCGCCAACCAACAGGCGTAAAACATTATCCATTTTAGATAGGAGAGAAGCCATTAAAACGGCTTGTCACCTGGCTCAACATGGAGATATTATTTTAATTGCAGGGAAAGGGCACGAAAAATACCAGGAAATAAATGGCGTAAGAAACCATTTCGACGACAAAGAAATTTTACTAGAACAATTAAACCCGAACAGCTAATGTTATATTTACTATTCGAATACTTGCATAAGCACTATGACATTCCTGGTTTAAGGTTGTTTCAGTACATCACGTTCCGTGCGTCGATTTCCATTATTTTATCATTGGTTATTACCACCGTTTATGGTAGGAGGTTAATTGATTATCTCCATAAGAAACAAGTTGGTGAGATTGTCAGAAATCTTGGCCTCGAGGGGCAAATGCAGAAACAAGGTACCCCAACAATGGGTGGGATTATCATTTTGCTTGGTATTCTGATTCCTACATTGCTGTTTGCTAATATTTCGAATATCTATGTCATTCTGATGATCATTACAACCGTTTGGATGGGAGCTGTAGGTTTTCTGGATGATTATATAAAAGTATTCAAAAAGAATAAAGAAGGATTAGCAGGTAAGTTTAAGGTTGTTGGTCAGGTAGGTTTGGGTTTAATTGTAGGTACAACCATGTACTTTCACCCGAATATTGTAGTGAGAGAAACCGTTCAGGATGATGTTAAAAATACTTCTCCTGCGCCGATGGTTTTGCGTCAGAAAGGTGAAACCTTTTACTATACGCAAGATGTAAAATCAACTAAAACTAACATGCCTTTTTACAAAAATAATGAATTTGATTATGCGAAGGTGCTGAAGTTTTTGGGTGGCGATTATCAAAAATTTGCGTTCATTATATTTTTGCTGATTACTGTTTTTATTATCACTGCCGTATCAAATGGAGCGAATATAACCGATGGTATAGATGGACTGGCAACCGGAACATCTGCAGTAATTGGAATTACACTAGGGATTTTGGCCTATGTTTCCGGTAACACGGTGATGGCCGATTACCTTAATATCATGTACATTCCGAACTCTGCGGAGTTGATGATCTTCGCGGGCGCATTTGTCGGATCGTGCGTAGGTTTCCTTTGGTACAATTCTTATCCGGCCCAGATATTTATGGGAGATACCGGAAGTTTAGCCATTGGTGGCATTATCGCTTCATTCGCACTGATGATCCGCAAGGAGCTGTTGATTCCAATTCTATGCGGCGTTTTTCTGGTAGAATTAGTCTCTGTAATTATGCAGGTTTCCTATTTCAAATACACAAAGAAACGATTTGGAGAAGGACGAAGAATATTTCTGATGTCGCCTCTGCATCACCATTATCAGAAAAAGGGATATCACGAAGCAAAAATTGTAACACGTTTCTGGATTATCGGAATCATGCTGGCAATCATCACGATAGTGACATTGAAATTGAGATAGATAGGGGTTTCATTCAAAGCAAGTAGCCACGAAAAACGAGTAACGAAAGACCAACAACGATAAACGAGTAACGAAAAAGATTGAATAATGCATACAAATCAAAATAATACATCAGGTAACACGCAGTCAGCAATGGCAGGGCAGGGCCGTGTCGTTATTTTGGGTGCAGGCGAAAGTGGCGTTGGCGCTGCTAAACTTGCGCAGGCAAAGGGCTTTGAAGTGTTTGTATCCGACTTTGGCCCCATAGCTGATAAGTATAAATTAGCTTTAGAACAGTTAAACGTGCCTTTCGAATCGGCACAGCATACAGAAGAGCTGATATTAAATGCAGGCGAAGTAATTAAAAGTCCGGGTATTCCATCTACTGCTCCAATCATTAAAAAGTTAGTGGCACAAGGCATACCTGTTATTTCAGAGATTGAGTTTGCCAAGCGTTATACTTCGGCCAAAACAATCTGCATTACCGGTTCAAACGGTAAATCAACCACCAGTTTGCTTACCTACCATATTCTTAAAAACGCAGGTTTGAATGTGGGCCTTGCCGGTAATATCGGACATAGTTTTGCTGCCCAGGTTGCAGCAGAAAGTTACGATTATTATGTGTTGGAAATTTCCAGCTTTATGCTTGATGATATGTTCGAATTTAAGGCAGATATCGCTGTGCTTTTAAATATCACACCAGATCATTTGGACCGCTACGATTACAAAATGGAAAACTATGTTGCATCGAAAATGCGCATTATTCAGAATCAAACCGCAGATGATGTCTTTATCTACTGTGCAGACGATGAAGAAAGCATTAAAGCGGTAGAAAATTTTCAGCCCGTAGCCAAAACATTTCCGTTCTCCATTACAAAAAAAATTGAACCAGGCGCCTATTTAGAAGCGCAAACGATAACGATCCTTTTAGAACCAAATAAAGAACTAACCATGTCTATTCTTTCAGATTTAGCCCTACAAGGCAAGCACAACATTTACAACTCTATGGCTTCGGGCATTGTTGCGAAGGTTTTAGAGTTAAGAAATGAAACCATCCGTGAGAGTATGGGTAATTTCAAAAATATTGAGCACAGGTTAGAGCATGTGGCAAAGATATCTGGAATCGATTTTATTAACGATAGCAAGGCTACCAATGTAAATTCTACCTGGTATGCTTTAGAAAGCATGACGGCCGACGTGGTTTTAATTATGGGCGGCGTTGATAAAGGCAATGATTACAACATGCTTAAAGATTTAGTGAAAAGCAAAGTGAAAGCTATTGTTTGTTTAGGAAAGGATAATAAACGTATTCACGATGCTTTTGAAGATGATGTAGAAATTATTGTAAATACATTTTCTGCAGATGAAGCCACGCAAATTGCTTACCATCTGGCTAAACGCGGAGATGCAGTTTTACTTTCACCTGCATGTGCCAGTTTCGATTTATTTAAAAGTTATGAAGACCGCGGTAATCAGTTTAAAGCGGCAGTTAGAGAATTATAAACAGGAGGCTTAAAAAGATGTTCCAAGCACTACTTGATAAAACAAAAGGCGATAGATGGATCTGGTTGATCATCATCCTGCTTTCGCTTATATCGGTGATGGCAGTTTACAGTGCAACCGGAACTTTAGCCTATAAAAAAGGTGAAGCCGTAGAGAAATTGCTCTTAACCAAACACCTGATTTTCGTGTTGATGGGGATAGGAATGATCTATATTGCGCATTTACTTGATTACCGCTACTATGCCGGGATATCAAAAATTCTGATGATTATCACGGTGCCGCTGCTGGTATATACGCTGATATTCGGTACAAATTTAAACGATGCCTCGCGTTGGGTGAAAATTCCGGTGATTGGGTTAACCTTTCAGACTTCCGATTTGGCAAAATTAGCATTGATTACATTTTTAGCAAGAATGCTGACGAAGAAACAGGAGAACATTAAAGATGTAAAAGAATCTTTTTTACCGATCATGGGCTCCGTGTGTGTGGTTTTCGTATTAATTGCCCTTGCCAATTTATCTACGGCACTGATGCTTTTTGGCGTAAGTATTTTACTGTTGATTATCGGGCGGATTAGTATTAAGCAAATCGCTATTGTTTGTGCCGGCGGTTTTGTATTGCTGTTATTTGTATTCTTCCTCGGGCCGAGGCGGAGGACTTACATGTCGAGGATCAACACGTTCCTGCATCCGGAGATGCAGCATTCAGATAAAACTTTCCAGGCAGACCAGGCAAAAATTGCTTTGGCTACTGGTGGTGTTTTTGGTAAAGGACCAGGTAATAGTACGCAGCGCAACTTCCTGCCACACCCGTATTCCGATTTTATTTTCGCCATTATTATTGAAGAATGGGGAACATTGGGAGGAGTTGTCATTATGGTGCTTTACCTGGTGCTTTTATACCGATGTATAAAGATAGTTACCAAGGCCCCGAAGGCATTCGGGGCGCTATTGGCAGCAGGGCTAAGCTTTAGTTTAACTATTCAGGCTTTCGCAAACATGGCGGTTGCTGTTGGTTTGGGTCCTGTAACAGGGGTGCCTTTGCCGCTGGTAAGTATGGGTGGAACTTCCATGATTTTTACCAGTGTGGCTTTCGGGATCATTCTGAGTGTAAGCAGAGATGTAGAAGAAAATGCTGGCGCAATAGCCAAAGAAGATAAAGAAAAAGTAAAAAATAAAGTGATTGTTGGAGAACTTCCGGCATTTGGATAAGCGTTGTTGAAGAATTTAACCGCAGAGAACACAATTGAAAGCGCTAAGAAACGCAAAATGTAAAATAAGTTACAGCCAGGGTATTTAATGGCTCATGGTTTGGAAATAAGAAAATTGCTTGGTGTGCTTTGCGAAAACCTTAGCGCCTTTGTGGTTAAATAAAATAAATTAAAAATGAATAATTCCCCAAAAATTATCATATCAGGTGGTGGCACCGGCGGGCATATTTTTCCCGCCGTAGCCATAGCCAATGCGCTAAAACGCTTGGTGCCTTCTTGTGAAATTCTATTTGTGGGCGCAAACGGACGTATGGAAATGGAAAAGGTTCCTGCTGCCGGATATAAAATTATTGGCTTAAATATCAGTGGCATGCAAAGAGGCTCAATTTTGAAAAACCTCGCCTTGCCGTTTAAGGTGATTGGAAGTGTAACAAAGGCTTTAGAGATTATTAAAGATTTTAAGCCAGATGTGGTGGTTGGAGTTGGTGGATATGCCTCCGGACCAATATTATACGCCGCCTCACTGAAAGGAATACCCTATTTAATCCAGGAGCAAAATTCATATGCCGGGATAACCAACAAATGGCTGGGAAAAAAAGCTTCAAAAATATGTGTGGCTTTTGATGAGATGGATCAGTTCTTTCCGGCTGCTAAAATATTAAAAACCGGTAATCCGGTTCGGAAAGAGGTAGTAGATATTAAAGGCAAACATTATGCGGGCGCTGAATTGCTAAAACTCGATCCATTGAAAAAAACGATCATGGTTACCGGCGGAAGCCTGGGTGCCGGAACGTTAAACAAAGCGATTGAAAAACATTTGCCCGAGATCTTAGCAAAGGATGTTCAGGTGGTTTGGCAAACCGGCAAATTCTATTACAAAGGAATCATAGAAAGATTGGGCTTGGAGTACCATCCCAATGTGCGGATTCTTGAATTCCTGAATAAAATGGATTTGGCCTATGCTGCTGCAGATGTAATTATCTCAAGAGCGGGGGCAGGAACCATCGCAGAACTTTGCCTGATCAAAAAGCCGGTGATTCTGGTGCCTTCGCCAAATGTTGCTGAAGACCACCAAACAAAAAATGCCATGGCTTTGGTAAAAAACAGCGCTGCTCTTTTGGTTAATGATCGCTCTGCTGAAGATACATTAGTTAAAGCGGCATTAGAATTATTGGATAACCAGGACCAAAGTCAAAAGCTAGCTGAAAATATTGGAAAAATGGCACTTCCGGCAGCAGATGAAATTATTGCTGGGGAAGTATTGAAATTGATTAGATAAACGTAAAATAAGATGCTGAAAGCTAAAAGCGGAAAGCAAAGGACGAAAAGTAAATCTTAAATAATAGTGAAAAAGAAATAGATTAAAGAAAATAGATATATACGGTAGAAAGGTAGCTTTAAGCTTTAGTCTTTCCGCTTTAAACTTACAACAATAGAAAGATGGCTTTAAGCTTTAGTCTTTCTGCTTTCAGCTAATAAAAAAAATGGAATTAAGTAAAATAAACAGGGTCTTTTTTGTAGGTGTCGGTGGTATCGGCATGAGTGCACTTGCCCGTTATTTTGCTAAACGAGGTCAGCTGGTTTGTGGTTACGATAAAACGAAAACCAGGCTTACCGAAACATTAGAGAACGAAGGAATCTTAATCACTTATACGGATGAGGTTTCTTCATTGCCGGAAACATTTTTAACTCCGAAGGAAGATACGCTGGTGGTTTATACACCCGCCATTCCGAAAGATTCGAAAGTATTGACTCATTTCGGAGATCTGGGTTTCACTTTGAGAAAAAGGTCAGAAGTATTGGGCATCATCAGTAAAGGGATGTTTTGTATCGGCATTGCGGGTACGCATGGCAAAACAACCACATCCGCTATCGTTGCGCATCTCCTCACAGATACGGGTTACGGCTGCACCGCATTTTTAGGCGGAATTGCCAGTAATTATAACAGTAACGTACTCTATGGAGATAATAACGTTGTAGTGGTAGAAGCAGATGAGTATGATCGTTCATTCTTAACCTTACATCCTGATATAGCAGTGATTACATCAATGGATGCAGATCACCTCGATATCTATGGCGACAAAAGCCAGTTGGAAGAGTCATTCAGGTTATATGCCAGTCAATTGAAGGCCGATGGGAAGCTGTATGTTCACGAAGGTCTGCCTTTAGGAAACAGTGCAACCTACGCAGCAAGCTCAACCGCTAATGCAAAGGCCATTAACCTAAGGGTAGAGGGCGCAAATTTTGTTTTTGATTATGAAGATGATCATCATAAAATTGACAACATTAGTTTAATGTTGCCTGGAAAACACAATGTTGAAAATACGACTGTGGCTATCGCCATTGCCTTGCAATTGGGGATTGAACCTGATAAAGTAAAACAAGCGGTTGCAAATTTCAAGGGCGTTAAGCGTCGTTTTGAATATATTGTAAATAACCAATCGCAGATTTATATTGATGATTACGCACACCATCCGGAAGAGTTAAAAGCTTGTTTCAATGCGGTACGTCAATTATATCCGGGGAAAAAACTGACGGTGATTTTTCAACCGCATTTGTTTACGCGGACGCGTGATTTTGCAGATGAGTTTGCAAATGTTTTAGGAACTGCAGATGAACTTTTACTACTTGATATTTATCCTGCCAGGGAATTGCCATTGGAGGGAATAAATGCCCAGTTTTTATTAAATAAAATTACCCTGGAGAATAAACGGGTTTTTTCAAAAGATGCGGCTGTTCAATATATTAAAGATGGAAAACCTGAATTGATTTTAACTGTAGGCGCGGGAGATATTGATACTATTATTGAACCACTAAAAATGATATTAACCAATGCTTAAAAGATTTGACTGGAGCGCAATATTTACTGGCTTTGCCTGGCTTGTTAGCCTGGCAGGCGTGGTGGTGCTTTTAAGTTTCATCAATGTGAAAAAGCAAACGGTAAAATGTACTGATGTTAAAATCTTGATTCCTGGTGCCGATAATTTTATCGAAAGAGAAGAGATTGATGCCATTTTGAAAGAAGATCAGGGGGTGCTTTTAGGCCGGAATCTGGAAAAAATTAATATTCATCAGATAGAAAAAAAGCTGCAATCCAACCCCTATATCGCATTTGCGAAAGTTTATGTAGATATGGACGGCGTTTTACACATTGAGGTAAAACAAAGACAGCCCATTGTACGTATATTAAATGAAACTGGACAAGACTTCTATATTGATAATGATGGATTAAAAATGCCGATCTCTTCTAATTTCACCGCGAATGTGCTGGTTGCTACCGGTCACATCTCGGAAGTTTTTGGCAGCCGCGTAGATACACTTCACACTAAGTTAGCACGCGACCTTTATCAAACCGCTCAATACATTAAAAAAGATACCCTTTGGGATGCTCAAATCGAACAGATTGTGGTTGATCAGCAAAATGATATGGAACTTATTCCAAGAGTTGGAAATCAACGTATTATTTTGGGAAATGCAGATTCGCTGGAAAAGAAGATGAATAATCTGTTGATTTTCTATAAAAAAGCAATGCCTCAGGTGGGGTGGGAAGCCTATAGAACAATTAATGTGAAGTATACCAATCAGATTGTTTGCCAGAGACGCGATTCAACCGAGATTGCAAGAAACCTGAAGCGGCTTTCAAAAATGGACAGCATTCGTGTTCATAAAAAAGTGTCAGATTCGCTGATTAGCAACGTTATCGCAACAGCCGTTAAAGAAAAACCAGTGCAAAGAGCAGTAGCAGTAACACCTCAGCGGGTTGAACCTAAAAAGGCTGAACCAAAAAAGGCCGAGACGAAGAAAGTGGAGGCTAAGAAACCTGAAACTAAAAAGGTAGAGGCGAAAAAAGCAGAGGTCAAAAAGGTGGTAACGCCGGCTGTAAAACCGAAAGAAACTAAAACAGCAGCAAAAAAGGATAAGCCAAAAGCAACAGCAGCGGCGAAACCAGCGTTAAGTGCAGCAGCACTTAAAAAACAAAAGGAAGCAAGAGATAAGGAAATCAGAGCCCTAGAAAAACAATATAAAACTCAGCAAAATTAACAAATATGGACAAGGCAAAATTTACCAGTCAGTCGCCCATTGTAGTAGGATTGGATATCGGTACTACAAAAATATGTGTTATCGTTGGTCGCAGGACACAACACGGTAAGATAGAAATCTTAGGAATAGGCAAGGCAGAATCGGCGGGGGTGACACGTGGCGTAGTTTCTAACATTCAAAAAACGGTACAGGGCATTGTGCAGGCAGTTGAGGTTGCCAGCGGACAATCCAATGTAGAGATACAGGTGGTAAATGTGGGAATTGCTGGTCAGCACATTAAGAGCTTGCAGCATAGAGGAATTTTAACAAGAAGAGAATTAAACAACGAGATCGGTAAAAAAGATATCGATAAGTTGATTGATGATATGTTTAAACTGGTAATGCCTCCAGGAGAAGAAATTATCCATGTATTGCCGCAGGAATTCACCATTGATAATGAGCCGGGAATCAAGGATCCGATTGGTATGGCAGGGGTACGCCTTGAAGCCAACTTCCACATCATTTCTGGTCAGGTTACGGCAGTGAAAAATATTATTAAATGTGTAAACAATGCAGGTTTACAAACTCAGGATCTGATTCTTGAGCCATTGGCGTCTTCTGAATCGGTGTTGAGCGAGGAAGAGAAAGAAGCGGGTATTGCATTGGTAGATATTGGTGGTGGTACAACTGATATTGCGATTTTCCATGAAGGCATTATTCGCCATACGGCTGTAATCCCATTTGGTGGAAATAGCGTTACGGAAGATATCAGAGAGGGCTGCTCTGTTATGCGTAATCAGGCTGAGTTATTGAAAACGCGTTTCGGTTCTGCGCTTGCTGAGGAGAACAAAGAAAACGAAATTATTTGCGTACCAGGTTTACGTGGTCGCGAGCCGAAAGAAATTTCTGTTAAAAACCTTGCTTACGTTATTCAGGCAAGAATGGAAGAGATCATAGAACACGTTTATTATGAAATCAAATCTTCGGGTTACGAGAAAAAATTAATTGGTGGTATTGTAATTACCGGCGGTGGCGCTTTATTAAAGCACTTGTCTCAGGCAGTAGAATATGTAACGGGTTTAGATTGCAGAATTGGTTATCCGAATGAGCATTTATCTAAATACGAAGATATGCCTAAAACCATTTATGATGATCTTAAAAGCCCAATGTATGCCACGAGTGTTGGCTTATTGATTAAAGGTATTCAAAAAGCAGAAGAGCTGATTGAGGAAATGAAACAACCAGGTGTTTTTGTAGAAAAACCCAAAACGATTAAAGAGAAAGAAAAACGCGGACCGGGTTTGTTCGATAAATTATTAGCAAAAACGAAAACTTTCATTCAGGATGATATGAATGTAAGCGATGAAGATTACTTGAAAAGCTAAGACTTTTCAACAAACAGAGAGTTTTCCACATTCTTAACAAATGTGGAAAACGTATGTTGAAAAAGTGTTAATATTACATTGAGTAATGAACAGAATTTAAAAATTTTTAAACAACTGATTCATAAAGATATGCAGTTCGAAATGTTAAAAGATAAGTCTTCAATTATCAAGGTAATTGGTGTTGGAGGCGGTGGCGGCAACGCGGTGAACCATATGTACCTGTCGGGTATTACTGGTGTGGATTTTATTATTTGTAATACAGATGCCCAGGCTTTGGAATCTAGTCCTATACCTAACAAGGTACAATTAGGCGCTAGTTTAACCGAAGGAATGGGTGCTGGTTCTATTCCTGAGGTTGGTAAAAACTCAGCGATAGAAAATATAGATGATATTAAGGCCATGTTAGGTAGCACAACCAAAATGCTTTTCATTACAGCAGGAATGGGTGGTGGTACCGGTACAGGTGCTTCTCCTATTATCGCCAAAGCTGCAAAAGAACTCGATATCTTAACCGTTGCCATCATTACTACTCCATTTTCTTTCGAAGGAAAAAGACGTCGCCTTCAGGCTGACGAGGGTATGGAAGAACTCAAAAAATATGTAGATTCATATTTGGTAATTTCTAATGACAGACTGCGTGAGATCTTTGGAAACCTAACTCTAGGTTCTGCATTTGGTCAGGCTGATGATATCTTAACCACCGCTGCAAAAGGTATCGCAGAGATTATTACTGTTCCCGGATACATCAACGTGGATTTTAAAGATGTGCGTACCGTAATGAAAGATAGCGGTGTGGCCATCATGGGTAGCCATTCTGCTGATGGTGAAGATCGTGCATTAGAAGCTGTTGAAGGTGCTTTAGCCTCTCCGTTGTTAAAAGACAATGAAATTGAAGGTGCCCGTTATATTTTATTAAACATCAGCTCTGGTCTCCGTGAAGTAACCATGGATGAGGTTTCTATCATAACAGATTACATTCAGGATAAGGCCGGTTTATCAGCAGATTTAATCTGGGGTAACTGTACTGACGAATCTTTGGAGGATAAATTATCAGTAACGATTATCGCTACAGGTTTCCAAACTTCAGAAGAGCGCGTTCACGAAGAAAAAAATAAAAAGAAAATATCACTCTTAACGCCAGAAGAAGCACCATTAGTGCGTCCTATTGAGCCGGTAAACTCTTTTATTCAACCAAAAGTTGACCCGTCTTACGAGCCGGTCATGAAAGCTAAAGAAGAAGTGTCGCAGGCAGATCTTTTTGGCGGAATGTTCAATAAGCCAGAGCATCAGCGTGTTCAGGAGCCTGATAATCATATTGTTCGTCATACTTTAATAGAGGAAGAGCCTCAGGTAGAAGAGCCGAAAGAAAGTGGATTTGAGTTTGAAGTTAAAATTGCTGAACCTAACTACGTTTTCGAAACACCAGTTGCTGAAGTTACTCCACAACCAGAAATGCCGGTGGTAGGTTTGGATGATGATAAAAGCGATGAGTCTATGGAAGAGCAATTGAAAAAGTCTAAAGAGCGTATTTTACGCCTTAAAGATTTGAGTATGAAATTGCGTACAACGAACGGACTTCAGGAATTAGAAAATGAGCCTGCCTACAAACGTAAACAAATGCAATTGCAGCAAGTTCAGCATTCTTCAGAATCTCAGGTGAGTCGTTTTACATTAAGTAACGATCAGGATGGTGGTACTGAGATCAGACCGAACAATTCTTTTCTACACGATAACGTTGACTAAGTCAAACCAAATATAATTTTAGAGCCCTCGATTTTAAATCGGGGGCTTTTTTAGCATAATAGCAACCTGTTGGAAAGGGGCAATGCATTAGAAAAGAGATTACCAGCGGTGTAAATGAAGTTAATTGACAAGCAACGGACTAATACTGTTGATTTTAAGCCTAATAAATCGTAAATTCGCAACAAATTTCAGTACAATAAAAACATATTACATTGGATATATTTGATAAAATAGCAAAGCACATGGGGCCACTTGGTCAACACCAGAAATGGTCTCATGGGTATTTCTCATTTCCAAAACTAGAGGGAGAAATTGCACCACACATGCAGTTTAAAGGAAAAGAGCATTTGGTTTGGAGCTTAAATAATTATTTGGGTTTAGCCAATCATCCAGAGGTTAGAAAGGCAGATGCAGAGGCCGCAGCAGAATTCGGTATGGCTTACCCGATGGGTGCCAGAATGATGAGTGGTAACTCTAAGTATCACGAGCAATTGGAACAGGAACTTGCTGAATTCGTTGGTAAACCTGATGCATTTTTATTAAATTATGGCTACCAGGGTATGGTATCAATTATCGATACCTTAGTAGATAGAAACGATGTAATTGTGTACGATGCGGAATCACACGCTTGTATCATTGACGGTTTGCGTTTGCATATGGGTAAAAGATTTGTGTACCAACATAATGATATCGACAGTGCCCGCAAGCAATTAGAGCGTGCAACCAAGCTTACTAAAGAATCTGGCGGTGGTATTTTATTAATCACCGAAGGCGTTTTCGGAATGAGTGGAGCACAAGGGAAGTTAAAAGAAATTGTTGATCTTAAAAACGATTTTGAATTCCGTATCCTGGTTGATGATGCTCATGGTTTCGGAACAATGGGTAAAACTGGTGCAGGTACACACGAAGCACAGGATTGCATTGAGGGAATTGATGTCTACTTCGGTACTTTCGCAAAATCAATGGCTGGTATCGGTGCTTTTGTAGCTTCTACAGAAGAGATTACCAACTTCTTAAGATATAACATGCGTTCACAAACATTTGCCAAAGCATTGCCAATGCCAATGGTGAAAGGTTTGATCAAACGTTTGGAGTTATTGAAAAATAAACCTGAATTAAAAGATAAATTGTGGGAAATCGCAATGACATTACAGAAAGGTTTACGCGAAAGAGGTTTCGATTTAGGAGTAACCAACTCTGTAGTCACGCCAGTTTTCTTAAAAGGAGAATTAACGGATGCTACAGCCATTACATTCGATTTACGTGAAAACTATAGCATTTTCTGTTCGATTGTTGTTTATCCGGTAATTCCTAAGGGAATGATTGAGTTGCGTTTAATTCCAACAGCAGTACATACGCTGGAAGATGTTCAACGTACCTTAGATGCCTTTAGCGAGGTTTCTGAAAAACTGCAGAACGGTTATTATAAAGAAAATCAGTTTGCTACGGCATAAATAGTAGATTTAAAATAGTTAAAGCCAATCGTGAAAATGATTGGCTTTTTTTGTAGATTTTGATGATCACTGAGAATATTTCAATAGCGCCAGGCTTTGCTTCTGCAACCAGGACACATGTTCTTCAATCTACGTTATGCATGTATTTTCAGGCTAAGTACTGCATTTAGCCTTACATCCATAAAAAGGTTACAAAGGATATCTATTGCCTTTATCGTGTATTTGAATAGCTTTTTAAATGATTTCAATTATAACGCATCGTTAGGTAACTAAAAATGTACTTTATGAAGCTATTTTTTCGAAATTATATTTTTGTTTATGCACTAAACCGTTTAAATTAGAGTTAGGTAATTAAAAATCAAACCTTTAAAATTATAGGAATACTAAAAATGAAAAAATTTGAAGAAGTGAAAAATTTAGTTGCAGCTTTGGAAGCTGACGAGGATAAGTTTTATTCCAAAGGCAATAGCGATGCCGGAACACGTGTGCGTAAAGGTATGCAGGATTTAAAAAACTTAGCCCAGGCCATTCGTTTGGAAGTACAGGAAGCAAAAAATAAAGATTAAAACGAATTTAAATATTTGATAAACCGGCCGCTGAGATTTCCTCAGCGGCCGGTTTTTTTACTTTAAGGACAGAAGTTTATAGTCATCTGCATAAACTCCCTCACTAAACTGCACCAGTTTTTGTTTTGAGAAGCGGAAAAATTTGAAGTTTTCCGTCATGGCATTATAGGTTCTGTAAATAAGCATATCGCTTTCATCACCATAAACCTGGACCGCAGAGCCGTTAAGTTTTTTAAATTCCTGTTCGGTCATCCCAATTGTAAATTTAGGTTCGTAATACTGAATCGCATTACAGCCCACCAGCGTTGGTGCCAATAGGAACATTAATAATAGCTTTTTCATTTTGTGTTTAATTTGTGTGTAAAATGCAGCATTCAATTTCTATGCCTGCATAGTATTCTTGTACGGAATATTCCACAAAAACACTGGAAGTAATTATTATGGTTTTTAACTCGTTAGCTGTGAGTGAGATATGTGGGTAACATTTCAAATACCTATAAAAAAAACAGGTTGAACCTTTGCTGAAAATGCAAAGGATACAACCTGTTTCTTGTTAAGTATACGCTAATGGTAAGCGGATCTATTTTTTTATTTACGCCAGTTGAGATAGCTTCTCGATTTCAGTCACAATTAATCGTTCTAACGTTGAAGATGCCTTAATTAATGGTAATCTAACCGTGTCGCCGCAAACACCAATATGCTTAAGTGCGGCTTTAATTCCTGCTGGGTTTCCTTCCGCGAAAGCCAAACGCGTAAACTCAACAAGGTTGAGGTGAGCGGGAACAGCAGCTTTAAAATCGCCTGCTAAACACTGCCTTACCATATCTGAAAACTGTTTTGGCAAAGCATTGGCAACTACGGATATAATTCCTGATGCACCTAAAGCAATCATTGGAAGTGTAATGGGGTCGTCGCCGGAAATTAATAAAAAGCCATCCGGTTTATTCCGCATAATCTGGTTAAACTGATCAAAGCTTCCAGAAGCCTCCTTCGTTGCAATGATGTTTTTAAAATCGTGCGCCAGTCTGCAGGTTGTTTCCGGAGTCATGTTGCTCATGGTACGTCCGGGAACATTATATAAGATCAAGTCTAAAGGTGAAACTTCCGCCAGGTATTTGTAATGCTGATATATGCCTTCTTGTGTTGGTTTATTATAATACGGACTTACCGATAAAATTGCACTATAACCTGTTGTATCAAAAGCTTTAAGATCTTCTGCAACAGCAAGCGTATTATTGCCGCCAATTCCTGCAACCAATGGTAATCTATTGTTATTAATTTCAGCAGTATATGCCCACACCTTCTTCTTCTCTTCCATGGTCATTGTAGCGGTTTCGCCGGTCGTACCTAAAGAAACGAGGTAATCTATCCCTCCGTCAATCAAATGATTAATCAGGTTTTTTAAACCGTTATAATCAACCGATCCATCTGCATTAAAAGGTGTAACCAATGCCACACCAGTACCCTGAAATTTGTTCATTATATATTGTAATTATTGAATTTTGAATGAGAGACTGACCGAATGCTCACATTCTGCCATTCACTAACTCTCTCATCCACTCATTTTTTATTTTAGCATTTCCAAAAGCATTTCATCGGTAATCATCGGAACCTTCAATTTGGTTGCCTTTTCCAACTTGGATGGCCCCATGTTATCGCCGGCCACCAGGTAGTTCAACTTGCCAGATATTCCACTTAGTATTTTACCACCGTTGGCTTCAATCATATCTTTGAGTTCATCGCGACTGTAGCTTTCAAAAACGCCCGAAATTACGAATGTTTTTCCAATAAGTTTATCACTCGCCAGCTCAATTAGCTTTTCTTCAATTTCAAAGTGCAATTTTGCCAATTTTAATAATTCTATTTGCGCTAAATGCTCCTTTTTTGCGAAGTATTCAACAATACTCTCTGCAATCCGTTGCCCAATCTCATCGATTGCAATGAGTTCTTCAACAGTAGCTTTGGATAAATTGTCTATGTTTTTTACACCGGCCGCCAATTTCTTTGCCACTGTTTCGCCAACATAGCGGATTCCTAAACCAAAAAGAACCTTTTCAAAAGGCATATCTTTCGATTTCTCAATTCCCATCAGCATGTTTTCGATAGAGCGTTCGCCGAATCGATCAAGGCTTTTTAACTGATCCGCTTTTTGATACAAGGTATACAAATCGCTGATGTGGTTTACTAAACCGTGTTTATAAAAGGTTTCAATAGTTTCATCTCCCAGGCCATCAATATTCATCGCCTTGCGGGAAATAAAATGCTGTATTTTTCCAACAATTTGCGGCGGACAGCCTTCATCATTTGTACAATAATGAACGGCTTCCCCTTCCTTCCTAATCAACTCCGTTCCACACTCCGGGCAATTATGCAGATAGTGAACTCTTTTGGCATCTGGTAAACGTTTGTCAAGATTTACCCTGATGATTTTGGGAATAATCTCTCCGCCCTTCTCTACAAAAACAGAATCCCCTTCGTGCAGATCCAGTCTTTCGATTTCATTGGCATTGTGTAAAGTGGCTCTTTTTACCGTTGTACCCGCAAGCAATACCGGTTTAAGATTGGCCACTGGCGTTACCGCTCCGGTACGGCCAACTTGATAAGTTACTTTATCTAAAATTGTTTCTACCTCTGCCGCTTTGTATTTGTAAGATATTGCCCAGCGCGGAGATTTGGCCGTAAAGCCGAGTTCCTGTTGTTGTGCATAGCTATTTACTTTAATTACAATTCCATCAATATCGTAGCTTAATTTAAAACGCTCATTTTCCCAATGGTGAATAAAAGCAAGCACATCATCAATGTTCGGTACCAAACGGTTGTGTTCGCAAACATGAAATCCCCAGTCTTTTACTGCTTCAAGACTGTCCCAGTGATTTTTAAATTCATTTTTATCGGTGTATAAAAAGTAAATAAATCCATCAAGCGGCCGTTTAGCCACCTCTTTACTGTCCTGCATTTTGATGGTTCCGGAAGCAAAGTTTCTTGGATTTGCATAAGGAATCTCCCCAAGTTCTTCGCGGGCGGCATTTAAGCGTAAAAAAGCCGCTTTATGCATAAAGATTTCGCCACGAATCTCAAAATGTTCTGGTGCCTTATCCGCTTTAATTTGATGTGGGATAGTATGAATCGTTTTCACATTATTAGTTACATCATCACCTTTGGTGCCATCACCACGGGTTACTGCCCTAACTAACTTTCCATTTTCATAAGTTAGACTCATTGATAAACCATCGAACTTTAGCTCACAAACGTATTCAAAGTTATCACCTATGGCTTTGCGAATCCGCTCATCGAAGTCTCGGAGGTCTTCCTCATTGTAAGTATTGCCCAGCGAAAGCATGGGATATTTGTGCTGAACGGTTACGAAATTCTTAGTGATATCGCCTCCAACCCGTTGGGTAGGGGAGTTCGGATCTGCAAAATCCGGATTTGCCAATTCCAGTTCTGCTAAGTGTTTTAGCTTTTTATCAAATTCGAAATCGCCGATAGTTGGCATAGCCAACACGTAATAATTATAATTGTGCTGGTTAAGTTCGGCAACCAGCGCATCCATTTCTTCTTTAATTGTAAACAGCGACATAGCACAAAGATAAAAAAGGTTAACTTGCTTTTATGATTTGGTAAACAAAAAGCTGGCAGAAATGAACGGTCTTATTTACATGTACAGATTCAGGCAGCAGTTGCTATATTGTTATCCATACAATAGTTATTCACTTGGCTAAGCCGGATCCTGATCCGTGTTTTTATTTAAGAGCTGAAGAAATTCAATCAAACCAATAGCTTCCGTGTTGTTTGGAAGTGTGTACCTTTCACTGCCAGAGTACACTACAAATTTTGCTGTTGCGCCAATATCTGCACAGGCAATGTGAAAACCTTTGGTAATCTTTCCTAAATGAGTTTCACTTCAATTTCATCAAAAATATTCATGAAATCTTTTTCCAAAATTGGCTTGAAAATTCCAAGTTGAAAAGTAAGTTCCTGCAATTGAAACTCATTTAAAGTTTCGGGCCAAAGGCGCATGCAGATTCTGTTTAAGGCATAGCTGATATTTTCGAGTTTTTGATAGCTTAATAAATACCTGCTGCTGATAAAACCTTCAAGGAATTTTTTAAAAACAGCCTGGTTTTTAAGGCCACAGTGTTCAAGAAAGTCGGCTAATGAATTTCGATCTACGGCGATTAGTCTATCATAAAAGTGATTAACCTGAATCAGGTTGTGTTCAACTAATAAATGATCTAACAGTAATTCTAAACCAATATGCGCCAAAAAAGATGGCCTAACCGGCGTATTCACTAAAATAGGTTTGATCAGCTCCTTTAATACGGCAGTTTTTTCCAGAAAGAAAAGAGAGGAATGGAAATGCAGGTCGACAGCCAGGTGCCTTTTCCAGCCTTTTAGCAAATTTTCCTCATCTGGATTGCCCTTAAAAAGGAATTCATTTTTTTGAGGATAAAGATTCGCTTCCTTAGATGCATTTTTAATCAGATCGGGCAAAACCGTTCCCATTACCACATTGGCATCCTGTGTTAATTTATCGAAATAATAATGGGATAGAAAGTTCATACTGCAAGGTAATATTTTCTTTAATGATGTAACATATGAATATAAAAGCTAACATTAAAATCCTTATTATGTTGTACTTTGTTGTATTGAAGAATCAACAGAATTTATGCAAAAACCATATCGAATTCTCGCTTTAGATGGCGGTGGCACCTGGGCCCTGATGCAAGTGAAATGCCTGCGGAAACTATTTGCCGAAACCTTTAACAATCCGGATGCTTCCGGGCATGAAGTTTTAAGTTACTTCGATTTGGTAGCGGCCAATAGTGGAGGAAGCTTAGTTGCTGCTGCACTGGCGGAAAATCTTCGTCTATCTGAAATAGAAAAGATTTTTGATGATGAGAAAATAAGAAGCAAAGTATTTTCGAAACTGGGTTTCTGGGAAAAGAGTTTACTTTCCAGCATTGCCAGAATTTTTAAAATAGGTGCAAAATATGTAACCAAAAGAAAGCATGCGGCATTAAAAGAAATTTTGCCTGGTATCGCCGCAATAGATTTAACAAAAGTGCCGGCTTACATTGCAGTTAAAGGTGAGGTTAAAACGCAGTTCCTGATCATTGGCTATGACTATTACCGCAATCGGGCAGAGATGTTTCGATCGGATAATAACAGCCTTGCCGCTACATCCAGGATAGTGCAAAAACTAAATGGTTCGATTGCGGAAGCCAGAGAGAAGCTTACTTTAGTTGATGCCATTCACGCATCAAGTACTGCACCAGTAAACTATTTTAATGAGCCTGCAATGTTTAAGGTAAATAATAAAATGAAATATTATTGGGATGGTGGCGTAACTGGAAACAATAATCCGGTGCTCGCTGCGGTAACCGAAGTGCTTTGCAATCGCGATCAGTATCACATTGGACCAGTGCAGGTATTGTCAATCGGTACTGGTTCGGTTATGCAGTTGCAATACGATGAGGATAGTCCGGCAAAGTACACTGAACTTAAAGCAAAATATGAAGAACCGGGCTTGATTAAAGATATCCAGAAAATGAGTACCAGTATTTTAAATGATCCGCCAGATACTGCAGCATTTGTAGCTTATATGATTTTAAACCCTGCTATGCCGGCAAAGCCGATTGATTTTATCCGGATGAATCCTGTTCTAAGGCCCATATTAGTAGATGAAGCAAAAGGTAAACACTGGGATTTACCTGCAGGGATTACAAAAGAAGAATATGCAGCTTTGAACGCAATGGATATGGACGCGGTTGAAGAGGAGGAACTAGCTCTTTTAAAGAAAATGTGTGATAACTGGTTGAGTAACGCAGGAATACCGAATCAATCGATTAGAAGCGATTCTGCATTAAACTGCCTGATTGGTCATCCGGATTTTAATGCTGCAAAAGGAGATTTTAAAAGCTGGTTCACCACTCCCAACTAATTTGCATTAAAGCAAGTGAAAATTTTATCTTTGCACGCACTAGAATTAAATTGCTTATACAATGACGAATTTTGTTGAAGAGTTAAGGTGGCGCGGCATGCTGCATGATATTATGCCGAATACTGAAGAAAAGTTAAACGAGGGCATGACTTCCGGTTATATCGGTTTTGATCCTACGGCTGATTCCCTTCACGTTGGTCATTTGACACAAATCATGACTTTAATTCACTTCCAGAATGCGGGGCATAAACCTTTTGCTTTGGTTGGTGGTGCTACGGGCATGGTTGGTGATCCGTCTGGTAAATCGGATGAGCGTAACCTGCAAACGCCTGAAATGATTGAGCATAACCTGAAAGGGATGAAGGCACAACTTTCTAAATTCTTAAAATTTGAAGAAGGCGGAAACGGTGCGGTGATGGTAAATAATGCCGATTGGTTTAAAGATATGAATCTTTTTACTTTCATCAGGGATGTGGGTAAACACATTACTGTGAATTACATGATGGCAAAAGATAGTGTTAAAAGGCGTTTAGAGGGCGATTCTGGTCTGTCGTTTACCGAGTTTTGCTACCAGTTAATTCAGGGATACGATTTTTACCACTTATGGAAAAATGAAAACTGCCTGGTTCAGATGGGTGGATCAGATCAGTGGGGAAATATTGTAACCGGTACCGAACTCATCAGAAGAAAAGATGCCGGAACTGCTTATGCGATTACAACACAGTTGATCAAAAAAGCAGACGGAACGAAATTCGGTAAAACGGAGAGTGGCGCCGTTTGGTTGGATCCTGCAAAAACATCTCCATTTAAATTCTACCAGTTTTGGTTAAATGCTTCTGATGATGATGTGAAAAAATGGATTCGTATTTTTACCCTAAAAACACAGCAGGAAATTGAAGCTTTAGAAGCAGAACATAATGCCGCTCCTCACTTGCGTATTTTACAGAAAGCTTTAGCTGAAGATATTACCATTAAAACACACTCTGCAGAAGCATTGGAAACGGCTATTAAAACCTCTGAATTTCTATTTGGAAATGGGTCTCTAACCTTTTTAAATGGATTAACAGAAGAACAGGTTTTGGATATTTTTGAGGGAATTCCACAATATAAGATTTCTGCTACCGAATTAAATGCAGGCATTGATGCTGCAAGCCTACTGGCAGAAAAGTCGGCTATTTTCCCTTCAAAAGGAGAGGCCAAGAAAACCATTCAGGGTGGTGGCGTATCTGTAAATAAAGAAAAAGTAGCAGATATGGCTCAAATTTTTAATAGTGATCACTTGATCAACAATAAATTCATCGTGGTGCAAAAAGGAAAGAAAAATTACTTCCTCTTAATTGCGGGATAGAAATATAGGTTTAACAAAAATGGCTCAATGAAAATTGAGCCATTTTTGTTAATATACAATTTAGCTTAATGCTTAGCATCAGCTGGCGTGTTTGATATAGAATCGGCTAACAACTTTCCTGTGGTATCCGTTGCAGTGGAATCTACTTTGTTAGTATCTGTATAAGGCATGGTGCGATCTGCATTTTCCTGATCTGCTTGTTTTCCGTTGCATGAGGCTACAAATAAACCCGTAACCATTAATGCTGCTAAAAAGATATTTTTCATAGTCTAAGTTTTGTTATTTACTAATCGTTTTTAGCAGCGAATTGTTTTAATAAAATCAGTTTTGGATTGCTATATATCTCAAAGAGCTTTGCTTTTTAAATAAATTGCGGTTATTATAGAATATTTTTCTTTAACCATACCATCATTTTGTTTAAAGTTGTACTAGTGCCGTAATAAGCATGATAAAATAATAGATTTGTATAATGGAATAAATGATTATGAATCTTTAATTAAAGCTACCAAGCAGGTTTTAGATAAGATTGAATTAGAAAATAAAATTGCAACACGAATTACAGCAAAAGAAAGAAAAGAAACAAGAAGATGGGACGCTATTGCGCTCAGAGAGGCTGTAATCAATGCCTTTGTTCATAACGATTATACGACAGAGATTCCACCAAAGTTTGAAATATTTGCTGATAGGATTGAGATTTCCTCCACAGGCGGCTTGCCAGATGGATTAAGTCAAGACGAATTTTTTGAAGGTTTTTCAGTTCCGAGAAATAAAGAGATCATGAGAGTTTTTAAAGATTTAGATCTGGTTGAGCAATTAGGATTCTGGGGTTCCCAGAATATTAGAGACCTATTCTAAAGCCTGTTTCAAATTTCAGATAATTTTTTAAGAATGTCTTTTCCTATAAATGTAGAAAGGATTACTAACTCTAATGAAGGTGGTGCAATAGCTGAATTGACTGAAAGACAAAATGAAGTACTATCAATAATAGCAGAAGATCCTCCTATTAGCTATAGATTAATCGCCAGACAGTTAAATATTAATGAATCAGCTGTACTCAAACACATCAATATTCTGAAAGAAAAAGGTTTTATTATCCGTAAAGGAGGTACCAGGGGTAAATGGCAGATGCTATTCAACTAAATTCACTAATTGCTTAAAACTCGCGTCCTAAGTTACTGCACCAATAAATTACAGCCTCTAATATCTGCATTATCAAACCGACCCAGCACTTCAAAATTTCCGTCCGAATTTATTCTGCCCAAATCCTGAGTGGCTATAAACGAACATGAATTAACGTTCGCAAGGTCTATAACGTTAATGCCTCCGGTTTTTCCATTAGGGATTAATGTTAAAGGGTCGTTCGTATCACGAATGAGTATTTTCATCCAACCCGGACATTGGAAAATCCCTTCTCTCAAAGAATAAGCCTGAGAAAGTAACTCCGTCATGCCATATTCGCTATGGATGGCCGCCACACCAAACCCATTAGTAAGTTGCTCATGAAGTTCTTCCCGAACCATTTCCTTTCGTTTTCCTTTCATTCCGCCGGTTTCCATTACAATAAGTTCAGGAAAATTGATGTCGAAATTTTCGATAAAGTCGAGTAGTGCATAAGTAACGCCGATAAGAACAGTTGGCTGGTGTTTGTTTTTTAGTTCGGTTAAGGTATTAAAAAGATCTTCATGATTATAAAGAAAATATCCACTTTGTGGATGGCTACTTTTCGCTATCAAATCATTAACCATATAAATTAATGAAGAACCCGATCGCTGTTGATAGGAGGGCAATAAGGCCAGGAAGCAATAATCAGATACCTTTCCATAGAATTGTTCGAAAGCACGCAGATAACTTTGTTCATAAAGGCCAACATCAGTTACGTGGTGGCTACTCTGAACCATGCCTGTTGTACCCGAACTACTAAAAGTAATTTCAATAGGTTCCTGGCTGCTTAAAACCGAATGGGTTTTAAAAAAACCAATAGGAAGAAAAGGAATCTGTTCAGTATTAAGTACCTGGTTTACATCGATTTTCAAATGATGAATATATTCCTTATAAACCTGGCAGTGCTCAGACTGATGTTTAAAAGTAGCTAATGCCTGCGCCTGAAAGGCCTTTTCATCATTGATTGAAAAGATGTTATTTGATATTAAATTCACGCCGCAAAAGTACAAAGCCTTATGCTATTTTATCGTCAGTTTTTTTCGCCAGCATGGCCATTCTAAAATGATAACCACAATAGCCACTAATTCCTGCAACCAGGCCACTGATTAATCCGGTAATCAGCAATAAAATCCACCAGAGTTTAACGCCCGTCATTGCTGCAACACGGCTTGCAAGTAAATTATCATTTGGTAAACTTTTAAATAAGGAATAACCTATCCACAATAAGAAAATTGCAAAAAAAGATTGCCAGAAGGCAATTTTGCCTGTTTTACCAATAATGCCGCAAGTAACAAAAGCTACTACGATGATTACCCACCAGGGTGCAATCATTTGAAGGAGAAAACAAAGTATAGCGATAACAATGAAAACCATTTTTATTATTTAGAAATTTTTAAACGAGAGATAATTTTACCAGATTCATCATCTGGCGTTTGCATATAAAGCAGGTCGTAAAGCTGGCCACTGGCCCAGGTATCGATCATGTTATCATAAAATTTACTTCCGGGATTTCCTGATTGTCCGCCGGGATAAACACCATGGCCTTTTGGATTTTTACCAAGTTCAATCACCATTCTCCAGGATGGGCCATTTGTTTCGCTTATTGCGTTGATGGTGCTTTTCGCACCGCCAATTTGCAATACCTTCGAGCCAAAGCCTGGTATTTTTGCAAGATGTGGTACATTGGTTTGTTTCACGTTAGACCATCGCCAATCTTTATTAATTGGGCCGAATCTGCGTTCCAAACTATCGCAGCTATATTTAAAAGCTTCAATTACCAGATCTGAAAGCGTTTCTTTCTGACTGGTATTTACGTTATCGTACCATCTTGCTGCTGGTTCTTTCAGAATCATTTCAACCGTACGATCTCTTGATGGGTAACGCATCGGTACACCTTTAACTGTAAATTCATCATCCCAGATATCAAAGGCCAGTCGCTTCGTCCAGATTTCAAAAACACTTGCGCCAATTTCGTCAGCATCATAACGTTTGTTCCATTTAGCCAGATAGCTCAACGCTTCTTTCTGTGTGGCATTTAAATGATCTGTGTTAAGTATCGGTATTACCGTAGGCAGCAGGTTTTGAGCCAGAATGCTGTAATTATCAGTCTGCATGAGTCTGATGCTATCCATAGTTGCCTTGTTCATGGCGCCGAGGCGATCATTGATTCTTTTCCCTCTTTCGTAGGGAGCAAACTCCCAATTCAGATAATAGGGATAACTTTGATCTGTAGAAGATTGGTTGGCAGAGCTGACGAAACCTCTTGGTGGATTTTTCACCGTAGGATTTTGAGTTGCCGGAATCCAGTCGTGCCAGTCGTATGCCGGGTCTGTTCCGTCTAAAATAAATTTCCCCTGATTTTTCCATTTCAGTGGAAACTTGCCATTTGGCGTAATGGCGATATCATTATCTACGCTGGCAAACACGAAGTTTTGTGCAGGTGCGGTATAATGAGTTAATGCTTTTCTATAGTCATCATAGTTTTTGCCGCGGTTCAGGTAATAAAAAGTCATGAGTTCGTTTGATTCATCGTGGGCAATCCAACGCAGGGCATCACCTACGGGAACATTGCCGGCTTTCGCAAAGTTGGCTTTTTGAAGATAAACAACCGGGCCCTGGTGTGTGTAAAATACGGTATCGATCAGGTCTTTACTTCCGCGAATCTTAATGACCTCCAGCCGCTTAGTAGTTTTATTCCACTTGTTGTTATACCAATATTCATGGTGTGAACTATCTTTAAATTTCACCTGATAAAAATCCAGTACATCTGCAGCAACATTGGTTACGCCCCAGGCAATTTTCTGGTTAAAACCAATAATAACTCCAGGCGCACCAGGAAGGGAAACGCCATAGGTATTGATACCTGGCGCATGGAGCTGAATCTGGTACCAAATGGATGGTAGACTTAACTCTAAATGAGGATCGTTGGCCAAAATTGGAAATCCGGATGCAGTTTTGCTTCCTGATAATGCCCAGTTATTGCTCCCTATACCTTCTACTTTTTCTTTCGTTCTAACGTCTCCGGTTTGAGCGGCAATAAAACTTTCTGGTGTTTTGGGAATTGGCAGCGGCGAAAAGTTCCATTTTGTACCTACCGGGATAATGGGATCTTCTTTATAGGGATAATCAGGGAACAAATCCTTGGTAATTTCAGGACCAAACTTTTTTAAGATGTTAGTCATGTAAAACTCATCAGAACCCATGGCTAACACAGCCGACATTTGTTTCAATAACAAAGCACATTTTAAAGGCGTCCAATTCTCAGGCTTAAAATCG